>OJZA01000062.1_pt1 | contig 59432 bp, 75 predicted proteins | sample 1614311 | NCBI WGS metagenome assembly OJZA01 (sample SAMN04436923, study PRJEB24849) | human gut metagenome | biome: human gut; feature: NICU; material: stool | host: Homo sapiens | place: USA: Saint Louis, MO | collected 2012-05-20
TTCTTACACAGCCACTGGATCGATCAACCGATCCTTAACTGATCGGCATTACAGCGCTGCTGGCCTTTTCTTTGGCTACTTCTTTTTGTTCGATACGCTGCTACCCGCCTCTTTGGCCAGATGCAGGCTATCAATCATGCCGACCAGGCAAATCAGCGCGATAAAAATAAACGACAGGCGGAAGCTGATGCCCGGCAGGTGAGAAAGCGTAAACCATTCGCTGAACGTTTCCCCAAGACGAATACCTATCGCGCCGAGCGTGATGCCCAGCCCCACGGCCAGCTGTGACGCGGTGCTGAACAGGGTATTGGCGTAGCTCATTTGCGCGGAAGGCACATCGGCAAACGCGAGCGTGCTGATGCCGGTAAACTGGATAGAACGGAAGACCCCGCCGAGATAGAGAATCACAAAGATCAGCCAAACCGGCGTTTGCGGCGTTAAAAAAGCGCAGGCCAGCAGCGACAAAACGTTTAATGCGCCGTTAATCAGCAGCAGGCGGCGAAAGCCCAGCCAGCGGATCAGCGGCGTTGTGAGGGGCTTGATGGTTAAGTTGCCGACGAACACGGCCAGCACCAGCAGCCCCGAGTGGAAGGGGTCCATACCAAATCCGACCTGGAAAAGCAGCGGCAGCAGAAACGGCACGGCGCTAATGGAGGCGCGGAACAGGGAACCGCCGTACATGGTGACCCGGAAGGTGGGGATCTTGAGCGCATCAAGGCGCACCATCGGCCACCTGGTGCGGCGGAAGTGCCGCAGCGCGAAGAGCATGCAGCCCAGGCCCAACGCCAGCAGCGCCAGCGTCTGCCAGCCCAGAGGCTGGCGATCGCCGAGCAGCTCCATGGCGGCGACCAGGCTAACCATCGCCACCGAGGTGGCAACAAAACCGGAAAGGTCGAAGGGGCGCTGCTCATCTTCGCGAATATTCGGAATGATACGCAGCGACAGGGCGATAGCGATAAGCCCGAGCGGCACGTTAATAAAGAAGATCCAGTGCCAGCTGGCGTAGCGGGTGATAAATCCGCCCAGCGGTGGGCCAATAATGGGCGCGACCAGCGCCGGCCAGGTCAGGGTGGCAATCGCCTTAATCAACTGGTGCTTCGGTGTGGTACGTAGTACCGCCAGCCGGCCAACGGGCACCATCAGCGCGCCGCCTATCCCCTGCAGAATACGCATCGCGACGAACACATCGACGTTGGTCGACAGCCCGCAAAATACCGACGCCAGGGTAAAAATCGCCAGCGCGAGAGTAAAGATTTTCCGCGCGCCAAAACGATCGGCGATCCAGCCGCTGGCCGGTATCAGAACCGCAAGGGTAATAAGATAAGCGCTAATCCCGATATTGAGGTCGACCGCCGTCACGCCAAAATCTTTCGCCATGTCGGGCAGGGCGGTGGCTATCACCGTGCCATCGAGAAACTCCATAAAAAAGGCGCCAGCCACCAGCAGCGCAGGTGCTGAAAAAGAACGGTCGTCCCTGGAAGAGGTGTTTGTACTCATTATTGTGTCGCTGCCATAGCAAAGAGAGCGCAGATTGGTCCGGAGCGTTCGGCTCTTCACTATCCGGGTCTGCTCATTTTGTTTAAAAATTAAATTATTTTGGTAAAAAATAGGTGATTTAGCGCACATTTAGGTTGATTTTTGTGATGTAAGTCATATTATAACCATCAGGGCATTAACACCTGCATAACAAAAATGGAGTCAACCATGAAACTGCGCAAGATCCTGAAGAGCATGTTCGAAAACTACTGCAAAACCTTCAAAGACGTACCGCCTGGCGCTATGTTCTGATAAAAAAACCTGCTGCGGCAGGTTTTTTTATATCCCGGGATTTAGGGTACTATTACGCTCCTGAAAAAAGGAGTGAAAAATGTCTCAACATCTTACCGAGCACGACGAGCTGGTCTCTGACGTGGTTGCCTGCCAGTTAGTTATCAAACAGATCCTTGACGTCATCGACGTCATCGCCCCCGTTGAGGTGCGCGAAAAAATGACCACCCAGCTGAAAGCCATCGATTTTGCCAGCCACCCGGCATCGGCTGACCCGGTGACCCTGCGGGCGGTACAAAAGGCCATCGCGCTGATTGAACTGAAATTTACCCCGCAGGAAGAAGCGCACTAGCGGCGTCAGCCCCGCCATCATTGTGATAGCGGGGCGTTATCACCTGTTAGTGGGAGACGGCGGTTTGAACGGCGCCTTCCTGCGTATCTTTAAACAGCCTGCTGTTGCCCCAGCACTCTTCGTACCGGTGGCCAACTAAATCTTCAACGACAAGGCGAACGTCCGGTGCGATATCGGCGATCTTACCGCCTGCTTTAATACGCGCGACTTCCTGCAGCACTACCAGATGCGCCTTGCGATCGAGTTTCATCTGCTTACTGAACACAATGGCTGCCAGCGCCAGCAGAATCACACCCGCACAAAACACCACCGCAATCGCGGTGACCGCGCTCTCTGGCTGCGTATGTGCTTTCGACTGAAAGCCGTAGAAGCTGAGGATCGCCCCCATGGAAAAGACGATAATCGAGCGCAAAATTTTACCGGAGAAAGTCATGGCTCCCGCATAGATCCCTTCGCGGCGACGGCCGGTATAGATTTCATCGACATCCGCCAAAAAGGTGTAAACGGTCCAGGGAATATAGTACACGCCGCCGGTGCCCAGGCCGAAGAGTACGGTAATGCCAAACATCAGGACGGTGGCCAGATGCGCCGGCAGATGGAAGAACCACAGCGAGGTGTAGAGCAGCACGGCAAAGATAACCACGCCCAGCGCCAGAATATACGGCTTACTGAAACCTTTCTTCACGCACAGGCCGATAAACAGGGCCGTTGATACCAGCTGCAGGATGGAGTTCAGACTGTTAAGCCCGGCCACCATCGCCGGATCGTGCTGCAGCACGAATATAACAAAGTAGGTGAAGATCGAGGCAAAAAGCCACTCGGCGCCGAAGCCGCAGAGATACATGCCCAGGTGTTTACGGAATACGCGCAGGTAAAACGTTGAGCGCATATCTTTCGCCAGCATGAGCAGAGTATTGAACAGTCCCTTTTTCTCTCCCTTGCTTATCTCCTCTTCGCGGGGACGCTCCCAGCTGCAGTACCACAGGCAGGAGATGGCCACGACAAGAATGACGCCGTAGGTCAGCCCGGTGAGAAAAAACGGGGTGGCGGATTCTTTACCATAAAGCAGGATGAACTGCCCGGGGATAAATGCCGCGAGAAAGTTGGCCAGTTTGCCGAAAATCGCTTTATAACCGGTAAGCTTTGAACGCAGTGAGAAATCGTCGGTCATTTCGGTCGCCAATGTTTCATAGGGGACCATAATCGAGGTATAAATGATTTCAAAGACGACGTAGGTGCACAGGTAGTACCAAAAGCCGAGGCCTTCTACCCACAGCAGCGGGTAGAACATCATCAGCGGAATGCCAATCAACAAAAAGAAACGGCGACGACCAAAGCGTTTACCCAGCCGCGTTTTGCCAAAGTTATCGGTGAGATAGCCCATCAGCGGGTTACTAATTGCGTCGATAATGCTGGCGACGGAAAAAATAAAGGAGGCTTCGATCAGCGTCAGCCCACAGAAGGTTGTATAAAAATAGAGCAGCCATGCGCCGCTGATCGCCAGTGCGCCGCTTCCCAGTAAATTCCCGCCGCCGTAGGCTAACTGATGGCGTAACAAAATCGGTCTTCCCTGCAGCCCCTGTGGGGCTGAAGCCGTATATCTTGCCATTAAAGTAAACTCCGTGTTTTAAATTTTTGAAACAGTGTTTTTATATTCTCAACCCGTAGTTTTAAACGTGATCCAGATCACCAATACCCTGCTAATTCCTCCGGCGGAGCAGGAATGAGATCTGGTTAAAAGTTTTTAATGCTTTTCTGGAATAAAAACGGCGCCGAAGCGCCGAAAAAGAAGGGGGACAGGGAACCTGTGATTAAAGAGAGCGCTGGCCCGAACAGGCGAGTTCTGGTGATTTATCGCCGGCGAGCATCCGCCGGCATGGCGTTATACGCGCTGTTGACTGACCAGATCCAGCAGGTGGCTATCGGTTTGTTGTACGCTGGTTCCGGCATTTTTCGCATGACGGATTTCTTCAAGAATGGTCTCCAGCAGCATGCCATCCTGATCCTGCTCTTCAGCAAGCAGCGTCAGAAAACGCAGGGTTGATTCATCGCTTTGCGCCTTCGCCTCTTCCGCCAGGCTGGAAAGTATCGTGCTGCGCTGCTGATAATCTTCGACGGTTTTGCTAAAGAGATCTTCCAGGGACGAACATTCAGTGCCGTAGGTTCCTTCTGCTTTCACAACGGGCCAGGCGCCTGATTTTTTCATAAAATCAAAGACCCGCATCATCTGCGTGATACTGGCTTGCGCTCGGTTACGGAGAAAAGTGGCGGTACCGTTCAACCGTTGCTGAGTACACCATTCGCTCAAATGCAGATACAAATTTGAGGTATAGAACTCAAGATTCATCTGGTTATTCAGCTTTTGAACCATTCCTGGTACGGCCATACAAATATCCTTATTCACTTTGGAGGGGGCGGCGTCATATCTTGACGCATCTACATCAGGGTCGCCTTAGAAATTACGGTGCACAGAGAGAGTCCTGAGTAATAGTATTCAGGATTTCTGTACAGCCGTTTGAATTAAATTTCTTATCTCAACAAATATAGAATAGCGCTATATTTGAATTAAGAAAACTCTCAATGAGCGATATTTACATTTCGTTACAACATCCCTATTTATCTTGAAAAGAGGGGGTTTTGTAAGAATAAAGTCTGATGTTTAACGATCGCATATAAGCTTATTTTGCTGATTTTAAATGTTTTTATTTCCGCGCTTCATTAATTGATAGTAGTTCTAATGATTTTGTTGAAATTGTGTTTTAAAAATAATGATTAATAATTCTATTTTGTGGTAGCCTGCGAGTGAGAAAATGATGAGGTTAATTTAAAAAGATGCTGCTTTTGTAAACACATTATTGCTAACAGGCTATCTGAAGGAGTCGGAAATGAAAAAAGTTGCGGTGCTGCTGGCACCGGGTTTTGAGGAAGGTGAAGCGATTGTGGTGATTGATATTCTTCGTCGCTTACACCTCGATGTCGAACTGCTCTCCTGCGCCGATTCGCGCGCGGTGGTGAGCTATCACGATATCCCCATGGTGGCGGACAGCACGCTAACAGAGCGCGTCGGGATACTGTACGACGCGGTGGTTCTGCCCGGCGGCCCGCAGGGAAGCGTCAATCTTGCCGCCAGCCGGGACGTCGTGGCGTTTATTTCGGCCCACGATACCGCGGGAAAGCTGATCTGTCCGATCTGTTCGGCGGCAGCGAGAGTGCTCGGTGGCAACGGGCTGCTCAAGGGGCGACGCTACGTCTGTTCGGGAGAGTTATGGCAGCACGTCACGGACGGAGAGTACGTGGACCAGGCGGTAGTGGAGGACGGTAATTTGATTAGCGGTAAAGGCCTGGGACACGTTTTTGACTTTTCATTTACCGTAGCCGCCCGTTTATTGGGGGATGAGGCGCCCGTTCGCAATCATGCGGAGCACATTTATTGTCGCTGGTAATCTCTACAGGGATAACTCTGCTGATGATATAGAGAATATTGCTACGGCCTGCGCTAATTGTCTGACAATTAGCGCTTTTTTTATGTCATTTTTCGCTGTTTATATGCACGCAATTACTGTAATTCCGCGATGTGATTGGGCTCTCGTATGGAGAAATAATTTCCGGTTAATACTATTTAAACAACGGCACTCAGCGTTGAGATTTTTCTAATGCCTTGTTTTTCGTCCGATTAAAAATTTAAGACTTATTATTCCCTACATAAAAGCGAATTAAAGCTGGAGTTTACCATGCACAAATTTACTAAAGCGCTGGCGGCAATCGGTCTTGCCGCGGTTATGTCACAATCAGCTATGGCTGAGACGCTTAAGCTGGGTTTTCTGGTGAAACAGCCTGAAGAGCCATGGTTTCAAACCGAGTGGAAATTTGCCGATAAGGCCGGTAAAGATTTAGGTTTCGATGTCATTAAAATTGCTGTGCCCGACGGCGAGAAAACCCTGAACGCGATAGATAGCCTGGCGGCCAGCGGAGCCAAAGGCTTCGTCATTTGCACCCCGGATCCGAAGCTCGGGGCGGCCATTGTCGCCAAAGCGCGCGGCTATGATATGAAAGTGATTACCGTTGATGACCAGTTCGTCAACGCCAAAGGCAAACCGATGGACAGCGTACCGCTGGTGATGATGGCGGCCAGCGAAATCGGCGCGCGCCAGGGGCAGGAGCTCTATAAAGAGATGCAGAAACGCGGTTGGGACGTGAAGGATACCGCGGTTATGGCCATTACTTCCGACGAGCTGGATACCGCCCGCCGCCGCACTACCGGCTCAATGGACGCTCTGAAAGCCGCCGGTTTCCCGGAGCAACAAATCTATCGCGTGCCAACCAAATCTAACGACATCCCCGGCGCGTTTGACGCCGGTAACTCCATGCTGGTTCAACATCCTGATGTTAAGCACTGGCTGATCGTCGGCATGAACGACAACACCGTGCTGGGCGGCGTGCGCGCCACCGAAGGCCAGGGCTTTAAAGCGCCTGACGTTATCGGGATCGGTATCAACGGCGTCGATGCGGTGAACGAACTTTCTAAAGCGCAGGCCACCGGTTTCTATGGCTCTTTACTGCCAAGCCCGGATATTCACGGCTATAAAACCAGCGAAATGCTTTACAACTGGGTGACAAAAGACGTTGAACCGCCGAAATTCACCGCGGTAACCGACGTGGTGCTGATTACCCGCGACAACTTTAAAGAAGAGCTGGCGAAAAAAGGGCTGTAAGGCCAGTTGACCGGGCCTCTTGCCTTGCGCGAGAGGCTCTGTACAGAAAAGCGGAGTCGTTATGCAACAGTCTACCCCTTATCTCTCATTCCACGGCATCACCATGACATTCCCGGGCGTTAAAGCGCTGTCCGATATTAGCTTTGGCTGCTATGCCGGACAGGTGCACGCCCTGATGGGAGAAAACGGCGCCGGGAAATCCACGCTGCTGAAAATTCTCAGCGGCAACTACATACCGACCGCCGGCAGCCTGCAAATCCGCGGCCAGCAGATGACGTTTGCCCACACCACCGAGGCGCTGAACGCCGGGGTGGCCATTATCTATCAGGAGCTGCATCTGATCCCGGAAATGACCGTGGCGGAAAATATCTACCTCGGGCAGCTGCCGCATAAAGGCGGGATTGTGAACCGGTCGCTGCTGAATTATGAAGCCGGCCTGCAGCTGAAGCATCTGGGGCTGGATATCGATCCGGAAACGCCGCTCAAGTATCTCTCTATCGGCCAGTGGCAGATGGTGGAGATCGCCAAGGCGCTGGCGCGTAACGCAAAAATTATCGCCTTTGATGAGCCGACCAGCTCCCTGTCTGCGCGGGAAATCGAAAACCTGTTTCGGGTTATCCGCGAGCTGCGCCAGGAAGGACGAGTCATTATTTACGTTTCCCACCGCATGGAAGAGATCTTCGCGTTAAGCGACGCGATTACGGTGTTCAAAGATGGTCGCTACGTGCGCACCTTCGACAATATGCAAGAGGTTAACCACGACGCGCTGGTACAGGCGATGGTGGGGCGCGAGCTGGGCGATATCTACGGCTGGCAGCCGCGTGAATATGGCAAAGAGCGTTTGCGTCTTGAACAGGTGAAGGCGCCAGGCGTGCGGCAGCCCGTCAGCCTTTCGGTGCGCAGCGGAGAAATCGTCGGCCTGTTTGGGCTGGTTGGCGCCGGGCGCAGCGAGCTCATGAAAGGCTTATTCGGCGGCAGCAGAATAACCGGCGGCCAGGTTTATATCGACGGGGAGGCCATTGATATTCGCAAGCCGGCTCAGGCGATTCAGGCCGGGATGATGCTCTGCCCGGAAGACCGCAAAGCGGAGGGGATTATTCCGGTCCACTCGGTGCGCGACAACATCAATATCAGCGCTCGCCGCAAGCATATTCTCGCCGGCTGCGTTATCAACAACGCCTGGGAAGCGCAGAACGCCGACCAGCATATCAAATCGCTGAATATCAAAACGCCCGGCGCCGAGCAGCTGATTATGAACCTCTCCGGCGGCAATCAGCAGAAGGCGATCCTCGGCCGCTGGCTGTCGGAAGAGATGAAAGTCATCCTGCTTGACGAGCCAACGCGCGGTATTGACGTGGGTGCTAAACATGAAATTTACAACGTTATCTACGCATTAGCGGCATCGGGCGTCGCGGTGGTCTTTGCCTCCAGCGATTTACCGGAAGTTCTCGGCGTCGCCGATCGCATTGTTGTGATGCGCGAGGGTGAGATCGCCGGAGAGCTGCTGCATGAACATGCGAATGAACAGCAGGCATTGAGCCTTGCCATGCCAAAAGTGAGCCAGGCGGTCGCCTGAGTAAGGAGTCTATGATGTCATCAGTTACCACTTCAGGTACTACCCGGTCGGCTTTTAGCTTCTCCCGCATTTGGGATCAGTTCGGCATGCTGGTTGTTTTCGCGGTGCTGTTTATTGGCTGCGTGATTTTTGTGCCTAATTTTGCCTCGTTTATTAATATGAAAGGCCTTGGGCTGGCTATTTCTATGTCCGGAATGGTGGCCTGCGGAATGCTGTTTTGCCTGGCATCGGGGGATTTCGATCTGTCGGTCGCCTCGGTTATCGCCTGTGCCGGTGTGACCACGGCGGTGGTGATTAACCTGACGGAGAGCATGTGGGTGGGGATCGGCGCCGGTCTGCTGCTCGGCGCGCTGAGCGGCCTGGTCAATGGTTTTGTGATTGCCCGCCTGAAGATTAACGCCCTGATCACCACCCTGGCCACCATGCAGATCGTCCGCGGTCTGGCCTATATCATCTCTGACGGTAAAGCAGTTGGGATTGAAGACGAGCGTTTCTTTACCCTCGGCTACGCCAACTGGTTTGGCCTGCCAGCGCCTATCTGGCTGACCGTTGCCTGCCTGATTGTCTTCGGCCTGTTGTTGAATAAAACCACCTTTGGCCGCAATACCCTGGCGATTGGCGGTAACGAAGAAGCGGCGCGTCTGGCGGGCGTGCCGGTAGTGCGGACCAAGATCATCATTTTCGTCCTTTCCGGCCTGGTTTCCGCGGCGGCAGGCATTATCCTGGCTTCACGAATGACCAGCGGACAGCCGATGACCTCAATTGGCTATGAGCTGATTGTCATCTCGGCCTGCGTGCTGGGGGGCGTATCGCTGAAAGGCGGGATCGGTAAGATCTCCTACGTGGTGGCCGGGATCCTGATCCTGGGAACGGTAGAGAATGCGATGAACCTGCTCAATATCTCGCCATTCTCGCAGTATGTCGTACGCGGCGTGATTTTACTGGCGGCGGTGATCTTCGACCGCTACAAACAGAAAGCGAAACGAGCCGTTTAATTCATCCAACTTTTCAGTTTAATCCTAATCCATTGCCAGCGCTCGTTGCGCTGGCAATGACTATCAAAAATGGCGAGGCTGGTCACACTGTCTATACTTACATGGCTACAATTATTTAACACCCAGCATGTTGCTGGCCATGATAAGGAGGAAACAGGGTGGCTGACCAGATTTATGTACCGCCTGCGTTAACCGGAAACTGCGCTTTTTTCTTTGACCTCGACGGTACCCTTGCCGGTATCAAACCCCATCCCGATCAGGTGGTCATTCCTGCCGATGTTTTGCAGTCGCTGCGCCAGCTCGTGCAGCAGCACAACGGCGCGGTGGCATTGATTTCAGGGCGCTCAATGGTTGAGCTGGATGAGCTTACCCGTCCTTACCGGCTGCCGCTTGCCGGTGTCCACGGGGCTGAACGCCGTGATATCAATGGTAAAACGCATATTGTCTCTTTACCGGATTCTCTCCAGAAGGCGCTCTCTGCGGAACTGACCGCGGCGCTGGATGACTTGCCGGGATGCGAACTGGAAAGTAAGGGGATGGCCTTTGCTCTGCACTACCGACAGGCGCCGGAGCATCAGCACGCGGTGCTGGCGCTGGCGCAGGCCGTCGTGCAGCGCCATCCCATTCTGGCGTTACAGCCGGGTAAGTGCGTGGTGGAGATCAAACCGCGCGGAGTGAATAAAGGTGAAGCGATAGCCGCTTTTATGCAGGAAGCTCCATTCAGCGGGCGCAGGCCGGTGTTTGTCGGTGATGACTTAACCGATGAAGCGGGTTTTAGCGTCGTCAATCAACTGAGTGGCGTATCGGTCAAAGTGGGCGGCGGTGAGACCGAGGCGCACTGGCGCCTGCCGGATGTCGCCGCTGTTCATCTTTGGATTAGTAACATCGCGAATCATGGGCAACAACCAGATGCGCTAACCGACAGGAGAGATGGCTATGAGTCGCTTAGTCGTAGTATCTAATCGTATTGCCCCGCCGGATGACAAAAAGGCCAGCGCCGGTGGCCTTGCCGTGGGGATTATGGGGGCATTAAAAGCAGCCGGAGGACTGTGGTTCGGCTGGAGTGGGGAAATCGGTGACGACCAGCAGCCGTTAAAAAAAGTGAAGCAGGGGAATATCACCTGGGCTTCCTTTAACCTTAGCGAGCAGGATCACGACGAATATTACAACCGCTTTTCCAATGCCGTTTTATGGCCCGCCTTCCACTATCGTCTCGATCTGGTCGATTTTCAGCGTGAAGCCTGGGAAGGCTATCAGCGCGTCAACGCAACGCTGGCGGATAAACTGCTGCCGCTGATCGAACCTGACGATATCGTCTGGATCCACGATTACCACCTGCTGCCGCTGGCCAGCGAACTGCGCCAGCGCGGGGTCAATAATCGCATCGGCTTCTTTTTACATATTCCGTTCCCGACGCCGGAAGTCTTTAACGCGCTCCCGCCGCACGCGGAGCTGCTTGAACAGCTGTGCGATTACGATTTACTGGGTTTCCAGACCGAGAGCGATCGCCTGGCGTTTCTCGATTGCGTATCGATGCAGACTCGCCTGACGACGCGCGACGGCAAAAAGCATGTGGCCTGGGGGAAACCTTTCCACACCGAAGTCTATCCGATCGGTATCGATCCGGAAGAGATTGCGCGGAGCGCAAAAGGGCCGCTGCCGCCGAAGCTGGCGCAGCTGAAGAGCGAACTGAAAAGCGTGCAGAATATCTTTTCCGTTGAGCGGCTGGACTATTCCAAGGGGCTGCCGGAGCGTTTTCTGGCCTACGAGGCGCTGCTGGAGAACTATCCGCAGCATCACGGCAAGATTCGCTATACCCAGATCGCGCCGACGTCGCGCGGCGATGTTCAGGCCTACCAGGATATTCGTCATCAGCTTGAAACCGCGGCCGGCCGCATTAATGGCCGATATGGCCAGCTGGGCTGGACGCCGCTTTATTACCTGAACCAGCACTTTGAACGCAAGCTGCTGATGAAAATCTTCCGCTACTCGGACGTCGGTCTGGTTACGCCGCTGCGCGATGGGATGAATCTGGTGGCGAAAGAGTATGTGGCCGCGCAGGACCCGCAAAATCCGGGCGTGCTGGTGCTGTCGCAGTTTGCCGGCGCGGCGAACGAGCTGCCGACGGCCTTAATCGTCAATCCTTACGATCGCGACGAGGTCGCGGCTGCGCTGGACCAGGCGTTAACCATGCCGCTGGCCGAGCGTATTGCCCGCCATTCGGCCATGCTGGCGGTGATTAAAGATAACGATATTCATCGCTGGCAGGAGCGGTTTATTGCCGATCTAAAGGAGATTGAGCCAGGAAGTGAGGAGAGCCACTTAGCGCGCAAGGTCGCGACCTTCCCCAAGCTCGCCTGAGATGATCGCGGTTAGCGCTTTCGGCGCTAACCTTTTTCCAGACACACCAGCAGCACGTCAACGCCGCTGCTGCCCACGATATCTTTCGCCGAACAGGTGGCGCGAGAGAACAGGCTCTGGTTGTGGTTGCCGCAAATCACCAGGTCAACGCGATGCCGCTGGCAAAAATCCTTCACATGGTGGGCAATCCCGCCGCTGGCGATAGTCATTTTCTCTATCGGGTAGTCGGCGTGGCGGGCGAGCTCGGCCAGAAAGCCGCGCGTCTCCTCCTGCATCACTTCGCGTAAATTTTCCATCATTGGCGCCGCAAACTGGTTATACAGCTCCGGGTCCGTTGCCAGGGTAATCAGGCTGACCTTCGCATTGACCGGACGGGCGATGGAGACGGCTTTCTGAATGAGGACCCGGCTTTCCGGGGTTGGCGCCACGGCGACCAGCAGATGTGAGTAGGGCATCAAGCCTCCTTGAGATACGCGAAACAACCCTTTTCTATTGTCTTTACTCCCATTCCTTAGCTTTCGCAAGGTTTATCCGCAGCGAAATAACGCGCCCAGATTTCACTCCGCCGCGCGCCATTTTGGTGGTCACTTCGCAACTTTTGGTCCGATCTTTTGTATTAAAAGAAACGCTGTTTTATAAATCAGTGAGGCGCGTTCATCGACTCTTTGTGTTTTTGCCATTGAACGCTTTTGGCTGGCAAAAATGAAAAGGTAACGCCGTTCCCATGTTCTTAATGTAGCCATGTATCAACCCCCTTTTGGCTGAATGGGCCAAAACGCGGTTCGGAGTTCTCTAAAAAAAGACACAGGATTTACGGCGATGAAAACACGTAAAATCGGTTTGGTTAACTACCTTGCCTATGGATCGGGCGATTTCCTTGGTGCGGGAACGACCGCACTCACAGCAGCATGGCTGCTCTACTTCTACACCACCTTTTGCGGTCTTTCCCCTATCGAGGCGACGCTTATTTTTGCCACCGCCAGGGTTCTGGATGCGGTAATCAGTCCGCTGATGGGCTTTCTGACGGATAACTTTGGCTCAACCTGGCTGGGGAAACGTTTTGGCAGGCGTAAGTTCTTCATCCTGCTCGGCATCCCCTGCGTGTTTAGCTACTCCATCATGTGGGTAGGGGATATGGGGTTCTGGTACTACCTGCTGACCTATCTTCTTTTTGATATTGTCTACACCATGATTCTGGTGCCGTATGAAACGCTGGTACCGGAAATGACCGATGATTTTAAACAGAAAACCAAATTCTCCGGCGCGCGTATTTCTATGGCGCAGATGTCGGCGATTCTGGCTTCCTTCCTGCCGGGCGTTCTGCTGACTATCTTTGGTAAGGACAACGCCGTTTCTTTCTTCTATGCCAGCCTGGTGTTCTCGGTGCTGTGCGCCATGATGCTGACCTTCGTCTGGTTCTTTACCTGGGAACGCCCGCGTGAAGAGTGGACGGAGGCCGCGCTGCGCGCCGAAGAGGAGAAACAGAACCTGAGCCTGTCGCAGAGTCTTAACCGCCTGTTCATTGAGTTAAGTTCGACCCTGCGCATTAAAATTTTCCGTCAGCATCTGGGTATGTATCTGGGGGGCTATATCGCCCAGGACGTCTTCAATGCGGTCTTTACCTACTATGTGGTGTTTGTCCTGATGCAGGAAGCCTCAATGGCTTCTAACCTGCTCGGAACCATGGCGATCTTCCAGTTTATTGCGGTTATCGCCATGATCCCGCTGTGTATTCGCTTCGGGCCGGCGCCATCGTATCGCATGGTGGTGGTGCTGTTCGGCCTGAGTTCGCTCTCTTACGCGGTGCTGTACTACGCTGGCCTCAGCGATGTCTATTCGCTGCTGCTGCTGATATCCGCAGTGGCGGGCCTGGGCCGCGGCGGCATCAACTACGTTCCGTGGAACACCTACACCTATATTGCCGACGTGGACGAAGTGATCACCGGCCAGCGCCGCGAAGGCATCTTTGCCGGGATCATGACCCTGACGCGTAAAGCTTCCCAGGCCGGAGCGGTGATGCTGGTGGGGATCATCATGCAGATGTCGGGCTTTGTCTCCGGACAGAAAACGCAGCCCTATGAAGTGAGCCATACCATTCTGCTGATCCTCAGCGTGGGCACCTTACTGGTGCTGGCCTGCGGTTTCCTCGTTTCCCTGCGCTTTAAGCTCAATCTGCAAACCCACAGCGTCCTGCGCGCGGAAACGCTGAAAATGCGTGAATCCGGTCGCGCTCAGCCAGAACTGGCCAGCGCCGGGGATCGTGAGGTGGTGGAGATGCTGGCCGGGATGCCGTACGACGCCCTGTGGGGAAACAACAATATTGGTTATCTGAATCGGAATAAACCCGCCGCGCCAGCGCTGAAGCCGCGTTCAGCCATGAATTCGACATATAACAGAGGTTAAGGATATGAAAGTTTGGCCTGTCAAACATAGCCCACTACTGCGCCAGCCGGAGCGTTTTATCGCCCGCAATGAACTGCAGGCGCTGATTCAGAAGGTGACGCACAATCTGGTCAACATTAAGGACGAAAGCGGGCAATTTTTACTGCGGCTGGACGACGGACGCGTTATCGACACCAAAGGGTGGAACGGCTGGGAGTGGACTCACGGCGTCGGCCTGTACGGTATTTATCAGTATTACCAGCAGACCGGCGATACGGCGATGCGCGACATTATTGATGGCTGGTTTGCCGACCGCTTTGCCGAAGGCGCGACCACCAAAAACGTCAACACCATGGCGCCGTTTCTCACCCTGGCTTACCGCTACGAAGAGACGGGCAACCCCGCGTATCTGCCCTGGCTCGATAGCTGGGCGGAGTGGGCGATGAACGAAATGCCCCGCACTGAGTCTGGCGGCATGCAGCACATCACCCTGGCGGAAGAGAATCATCAGCAGATGTGGGACGACACGCTGATGATGACGGTTCTGCCGCTGGCGAAAATCGGCAAGCTGCTTAATCGTCCGCAATACGTAGAGGAGGCGGTATATCAGTTTCTGCTGCACGTGCAGAATCTGATGGACCGTGAGACCGGCCTGTGGTTTCACGGCTGGAGCTATGAGGGGCGGCATAATTTCGCCCACGCTCGCTGGGCGCGCGGCAATAGCTGGCTGACTATCGTTATTCCGGATTTCCTGGAGCTGGTGGATTTACCCGAGAACAGCGCGGTACGGCGTTATCTGGTGCAGGTGCTGAATGCGCAGATTGCGGCGCTGGCCCGCTGTCAGGACGATAGCGGCCTGTGGCATACGCTGCTTGACGATCCTGACTCCTATCTGGAAGCGTCGGCGACCGCCGGTTTTGCTTATGGGATCCTCAAAGCGGTGCGCAAGCGCTACGTGAGCCAGGCGTATGCGGAGGTTGCGGAAAAAGCGATTCGCGGCATCGTGCAGAATATCTCAGCGCAAGGGGAGCTGTTGCAAACGTCGTTCGGTACCGGCATGGGTTCGAATCTGGATTTTTATCGCGACATTCCGCTGACGTCGATGCCGTATGGCCAGGCGATGGCGATCCTGTGCCTGACGGAGTATCTGCGGAAGTATTTCTGAGAAGGGCGGAATTTCCCCGGTGGCGCTTACGCTTACCGGGGATACAATGATGCTGCAGGTCTGATGAGCGTGGCGCCATCAGGCGTTATAAACCAAACCCGGCTTTCGCCGGGTTTGGTTTTACATCCGTTCTACGGTTTCGATACCCAGGGTATCCAGACCCAGCTTCAGCGTTTTCGCCGTCAGCAGCGCCAGCTTCAGGCGGCTGTTGCGCGTCTCTTCGCTTTCGGCGCTCAGGATCGGGCAGTGCTCGTAGAAGCCGGAGAACAGACCCGCCAGATCGTACAGGTAAGAACACATCACGTGCGGCGTGCCTTCACGCGCGACGACCGTCAGGGTTTCTTCAAACTGCAGCAGACGGGCTGCCAGCTGGGCTTCGCGCTCTTCGGTGATGACCACCGGCGCCGCCGCCAGCGCGCTTTCATCGATATCCGCTTTGCGGAACACGGAGAGCACGCGGGTATAGGCATACTGCATATAAGGCGCGGTATTGCCCTCAAAGGCCAGCATGTTGTCCCAGTCAAAGATGTAGTCGGTGGTGCGGTTTTTAGACAAGTCGGCATATTTCACCGCGCCGATCCCGACCGCGTTCGCCAGTTTTTCCAGCTCATCGGCGGGCATCTCCGGGTTTTTCTCCGCCACCAGACGGCGCGCGCGCTCCAGCGCTTCGTCCAGCAGGTCGGCGAGCTTCACGGTACCGCCGGCGCGGGTTTTAAACGGTTTGCCATCTTTGCCGAGCATCATGCCGAACATGTGGTGCTCCAGCGGGACGGAATCCGGCACGTAGCCGGCTTTACGCACGATGGTCCACGCCTGCATCAGGTGCTGGTGCTGGCGAGAGTCGATGTAGTAAAGCACGCGGTCAGCATGCAAATTTTCGTAGCGGTATTTTGCGCAGGCGATATCGGTGGTGGTGTAGAGATAGCCGCCATCCTTCTTCTGGATGATAACGCCCATCGGTTCGCCTTCCTTGTTTTTGTACTCATCAAGGAACACTACGGTCGCGCCTTCGCTTTCTACCGCCAGACCTTTGGCTTTCAGATCGGCAACGATACCCGGCAGCATCGGGTTATAGAGGCTTTCACCCATCACGTCGTCGCGGGTCAGGGTAACGTTGAGGCGGTTATAGGTTAACTGGTTTTGCGACATGGTGATGTCGACCAGCTTGCGCCACATTTCGCGGAAGTACTCGTCGCCGCCCTGCAGCTTAACGACATAGCTGCGCGCGCGCTCGGCGAAGGCTTCGTCTTCATCGTAGTGTTTTTTCGCTTCGCGATAGAAACCTTCGAGGTCGGCCAGCGCCATTTCACCGGCGTTTTCCTGCTGCTGTTTTTCCAGGTACGCGATGAGCATGCCGAACTGGGTGCCCCAGTCGCCCACGTGGTTAGCGCGGATCACTTTATGGCCGAGAAACTCCAGCGTACGCACCGCGGCGTCGCCAATAATGGTGGAACGCAGATGGCCTACGTGCATCTCTTTCGCCACGTTCGGCGCGGAGTAATCGACGACCACCGTCTGCGCCTGCGGCTGAGCCACGCCCAGACGTTCCGATTTCAGCGCGCTGCTGACGTTTTCCGCGAGGAAGGCCGGATCGAGGAAAATATTAATAAAGCCAGGGCCGGCGATCTCTACCTTATTGGCAATCCCGCTCAGATCGAGATGAGACAGTACCTGCTCTGCAAGTTGTCGCGGCGCCATGCCCAGTTTTTTGGCAACGGCCATCACGCCGTTGGCCTGATAGTCGCCGAACTGGACTTTTGCTGACTGGCGGACCTGAGGTTCGCAATCGGCAGACGCGCCTGCCGCGATCAGGGCCTGACTGACTTTTTCTGAGAGAAGAGCCTGAATATTCACCGAAACACCTTACGTTAACACGCCGTCACCCTGATGGGGCGGCGCGGGAATGTGGACAAATTAGGGCAGGAGTATACTGCATTTGCACCCACGCGTCAGCACCGCGCGGAGGTTGCTGAGCCTCGCGCTCAACGAATAACCGTTCGCGGGACGCTGCCGGCGATTGCCGGTTGGTCGGTCGCGGAAAACGCGATAGATTAGCGCTTTTTAGCGAGTACCGAGGCTTACGATGGCGAACTGGCAGCAGATAGATGAACTGAACGATATTTCCGCGGACCTGCCGCGCTTTACCGAGGCGCTGAACGCGCTTGCTCACCGGCTCGGTCTCGATATTACGCCCCATGACGCCGACCATATTTCCCTGCGCTGTCACCAGAACGCTACGGCGGAGCGCTGGCGTCGCGGCTTTGAACAATGCGCTACTCTGCTGTCGGAAAATGTCATTAACGGTCGACCCATCTGCCTGTTCAGGCTGGATGAGCCGGTGGTCGTGGCGCACTGGCGTTTTAGCATCGTTGAACTGCCGTGGCCGGGCGAAAAGCGCTATCCGCATGAAGGCTGGGAGCATATTGAAATCGTTCTGCCGGGCGATCCTGAAACGCTCAATACCCGCGCGCTGGCGCTGCTTTCCGATGAAGGGCTGGGCCAGCCGGGCATTTTTGTGAAGACCAGCGCGCCGAAAGGAGAGCGTGAGCGTTTACCGAATCCGACCCTGGCGGTAACGGATGGCAAAGTGACGATCAAATTTCACCCGTGGTCGATTGAGCAAATTGTCGCCAGCGAACACGCTGAACGATAACAGTGTGAAGCGACGCGGCGTCTGCCGGAAGAAATCGTGACATTCTGTAGTGCTTGCCCTATCGACGGAGAGAAGAATGACCTTACTGGAAGTCTGTTGTTACAGCATGGAGTGCGCGCTGGAGGCCCAGCGCCGGGGCGCCGATCGTATCGAGCTATGCGCCGCGCCGCAGGAGGGAGGGCTGACGCCTTCGCTGGGGGTACTGAAATCGGTGCGTGAAGCGGTGACCATTCCCGTTCATCCAATTATTCGCCCGCGCGGCGGTGATTTTTGCTATACCGCCGGCGAATTTGCCGCGATGCTTGATGATGTGGCCGCGGTGAAGGATCTCGGTTTTCCCGGCATGGTGATCGGCGTTCTGGACGCCGACGGTCGGGTGGATAGGGCGCGAATGAAAAAAATAATGGCGGCGGCGGGAACCCTGGCCGTCACCTTTCATCGGGCCTTTGATATGTGCGCCGACCCGCGCCAGGCCAGCGCTGAGCTGGCTGAACTCGGCGTTCAGCGTATCCTGACTTCGGGCCAGCAGTCTTCAGCCGAAAAAGGAATTTCATTAATCAGGGAACTTATTTCCCAAAGCGATACTCCTATTATTATGGCCGGTGCAGGCGTCCGCGCCGCCAACCTGCCGCTATTTTTGCAGGCAGGGGTAAAAGAGGTGCATACCTCGGCAGGCCAGTGGTTACCGTCCCCGATGCGCTTTCGCAATCCAGGACTGTCGATGTCTACGGATGCCGAAGCAGATGAATACTTACGCTACGCCGTCAATGGCGAAGCGGTAGCGGAAATGAAGAAGATTATTTCCGCACAGAGAGATTAAAACCCTAAATAATTCGAGTTGCGAGAAGGCGGCGACGCAGGGGATCCACAGGAACTTACTCAAGTAAGTGACTGGGGTGAGCGAGGAAAGCCAACGCACATGCAACTTGAAGTATGACGGGGATAAACCGTTTTTTGCTGCACATCATGTCGCCCAATATGATGATTGCCCGTACCAGGCCCCTGCCCATTAAACAGGGGCCTTTTTTTATCCTGAAAACGCGTTAGCCAGGCTGCTTGTCGGCCCGCTTTTTCGCCGCCAGCGACTGTTCTGTTTCCGGTTTGGTGGCAATAAGCACCGCGCGCAGCGGGGCAGGGTAGCCTTCGCGGGTTTTGCTGCTGTCCTGCGGATCGAGGAAGTCGGCCAGAGACTCGGTGGTCATCCACTCGGTGCGGCGCTGCTCTTCGGTGGACGTCACGCACGCGTCGACGATGCGTACATCGATAAATCCGCATTTCTCCAGCCACTGCTTTAGCGCGGCGGCAGAAGGGATAAAGTAGACGTTGCGCATCTGCGCATAGCGATCGCCCGGCACCAGCACGGTATTTTCGTCGCCCTCGACGACCAGCGTCTCCAGCACCAGCTCGCCGCCGGGAACCAGCTGATCTTTGAGCTGCCACAGGTGATCGAGCGGGGAGCGGCGGTGGTACAGCACGCCCATCGAAAAGACGGTATCAAAGGCGTTCAGCGCCGGAAGCTGCTCAATGCCCAGCGGCAGCAGATGCGCGCGCTGATCGTTGCCCAACAGCTTTCGCACCGCTTCAAACTGGCAAAGGAACAGCTGGGTGGGATCGATGCCCACCGCCAGACGAGCCCCGGCGCCAATCATCCGCCACATGTGGTATCCGCTGCCGCAGCCGACATCAAGGATGGTACGTCCGGTGAGGTCGGAAAGGTGCGGCAGTACGCGTTCCCACTTCCAGTCGGAACGCCATTCGGTGTCGATATTCACGCCGTAAAGCGACCAGGGCCCTTTACGCCACGGCATCAGATTCTTCAGCAGGTTTTCAATCCGCAGACGCTGACCGTCGCCCAGCGGCGTTTCGCTCTCCGCGGTGACGCTATGCAGCAGATCCAGACGGTAGGGCGAAAACTCGGGCAGAAACTCGACGGCCCGCTCCCATTCCCGGTATTTCCCGTGCAGCGCGTCACGCTGCCAGGCCGCCACCTGAGCGGGCAGCGTCTCCAGCCAGTGCGACAGCGGGCTTTTGGCAATCAACTGATAAAAGTTGCTGAAATCAATCATGCCTGGTCCCCGGATTTTACGGCGATTAACGATCCGAAGTTAAAGCACTGGAACCACAGTTCGGCATGTTCGAAACCGGCCTTGCGCAGGCGCGCTTTGTGGGTTTCGACGGAATCGGTGAGCATCACGTTTTCCAGCATGCTGCGCTTTTGGCTGATTTCCAGCTCGCTATAGCCGTTGGCGCGTTTGAAATCATGATGCATGTTGAACAGCAGTTCGCCGACGTTGTCATCTTCGAAGCTGAATTTTTCCGACAGCACCAGCGCGCCGCCCGGATTGAGTCCCTGATAGACCTTATCAAGAATGGCCTGGCGTTCGCCCGGTTCGAGAAACTGGATGGTGAAGTTCAGCACCACCATCGAGGCGTTTTCTATCGTGACGTGGCGAATATCGCCTTCAATCACTTCGACCGGCGTCGGCGCCTTATAGGCGTCAATATGGCGACGGCAGCGTTCGACCATGGCCGGCGAATTATCAACGGCGATGATTTTGCAGCCGGCATGCGCAATATTGCGGCGCACGGACAGCGTGGCTGCGCCAAGCGAGCAGCCGAGATCGTAAACCTGGGTATCCGGCTGAACGAAACGTTCCGCCAGCATGCCGATCATAGAAATGATATTGGAATAGCCGGGAACAGAGCGCTGGATCATATCCGGGAAGACTTCAGCAACCCGTTCATCAAAGGTCCAGTCGCCGAGGCTGGCAATCGGCGCGGAAAAAAGCGTATCGCGGTGAGACATAACGTTAAACCCGAAAAATCGAAAACGGCGTATTGTGCGCTAACGGACGGAGAAAACCAACTCCCAGGGCATATACCAGAAGTTCGCCAGCACCATCAGCAACAACGAACACCACGTCGCGCTCATGCCGGAACGACGCCAGCGGTAAAGACGATGATGAAAGCCATAGGAGTGCATCAGGCGCCCGGCGATCAGTAAAATACCGCAGACGTGGACCATCCAGGTCTGCGCGCCGTTCATTTCCATAAACAGCAGCAGAATCAGGCCAATGGGAATATATTCCACCGCGTTCCCGTGCACGCGTATAGCAACCTGCAGTTCGCTAAAACCGCCGTCGCCGTAGCCAACGCGATATTGCGTCCTCAGTCGTACAACGTCCCAGGAAAACTTAATAAGCAATAACGCACCTAAAACCGCATACAGCGCGCTGACCATACTCAAAACTCCCTTTTATCGCTTCCGGTGGCTCAATTGAGGATAGCAGGATATCAGAAAAGAGAGGTTTGCTGCGGAATTGAAGGTGCCGCCCCTATTTCCGGTAGGGCGGCGCGCAGATCGCTCCACAGGGTGTCGACCAGTTCCGGCGCCTGGGCGATATCCGGGGTATGGAGGAACAGGTACGGCGTGGTTGTCTGCGCCCATTTTGGCAGCGTGCGTAACCACACGCTAAACAGCTCACGATTTTGCGCCATGTCATCGCTGCCGATAAAACGCACCATCGGATGGTGGGCCGTCACCAGCGCATGGACGGGAACTTTTGGCTTCTTTCTTTGCGCGTCGAGCATCGCCGGGCTGCGGGCGACGGCGCTATGAACCGGACGGCTATCCAGGATCACGCGGTTGACGTTTCGCTGATGCAGCCCGCGATTGAGCTGCTGTTCCGCTTCCTCTTTGGCGAAAAACTCCGGATGCCTTACCTCAACGCCGTAGCTGAATTCGCGCGGCAGGCTGTCAAGGAACTGCCAGAGCGCGGGAAGATCCCGAGGGCCGAACGTGGCCGGCAGCTGCAGCCAGTATTGGCCAATGCGCGATGACAGCGGCGCCAGGCGGGTGAAAAACTCGTGGCTTAAGTCGTCGCAGTTGCGCAGCGATGCCTGGTGCGAAATGGTGGCCGGAAACTTGAAGCAAAAGCGAAAATCATCGTGGGTTTGTTCATACCAGCGGCTGACAATCTCAGCTTTTGGTAAAGCGTACAGGGTCGTGTTGCCCTCCACGCAGTTAATATGACGGGGGTATGTCACTAACTTGCTGATTTTTATCATTCTCATATTCCTATAGCCATGCTTTGGGGCATGGATGGGGCAAAGTCCGATAATTTCTGGTTCAACATGGCAATCTGATCGCTGCTGCTGTCGGCCATCCAGGCACCGTAAACATTGAAAACCATCTGGGCGCTGGCGTGCCCCATCTGGCTGGCAATGAAACTCGGGTTGGCTCCGGCCGACAATGACCAGCAGGCGTAAGTGTGTCTCGACTGATACGCCTTGCGGTGTCTTAAACCTGACCGTTTAAGCGCCGCATCCCATGAGTCACCAACTGAATCGGCTTTGTAGAGATAGCCCACGTTGCCACTTTTTTTAACCAGCTGAGGGTTAAAAACAAATGTGCAGTCGTGAATAGCCTTTCTGCCATACTCCCTCAGTTGTATCTCAATATGATACTGCCTGCCTAATCGGGTCATTTCTGCCTGATCCCTCAGTGCCTCGATGGCGGGCTTGATCAGGTGGACAACCCTGTCTGTACCGGCTTCGGTTTTTGGTAGAGTGAAATCACCGAGTTTCGTATAATTCCGGCGTATGGTCATCGTTCCGGCTTTCAGATCTATATCCTCCCATGCAAGGGAGACCAGCTCACCGTGACGTAATCCTGTGTATACCGCGATAGACCACAGGTTTTTCGTTTGCTGATGCTTGCAGGCATCTATGAAGCGAACGAATTCATCACGTGTGAGCGGATCTGGTTCTATCCGGGCCCTCTTTAGCGGTTTGATACCGTTAAACGGATTTTCACTCACATAACCATTGTCAGCAGCAAACTGAAACATTCCCGCCATAGTGGTCATATAGTAGTTCACGGTGACCACGCTCAAACCTCTATCACCTGATCCCGCCAGCATATCTTTCCTGACATAGAGCAGATCTTCCCTTGTCACACTGGAAACCAGCTTATTAGTGCCAATCCTCGGGAGCATTCCTCTGACTACCGATTCATACCGGTTTATGGCATTGGCGCAGATCTCCATCCGTTTTAGCTCAAGCCACTTTTCAGACAGAAATTTCACGGTGATATCTTTCTTGCCAATGCCGAAAGTTTTCAGGTTAGGTGAGTTGGGGAACTGCGATGCATAATCAAAGTTTCCCATACGTATGGCGAAACAAACCGCCGTTCGCAGATCGCCTGCCACCTTTCTGTTTTTAGCGGTGTCAGGGACACCGAGATTTTCCCTGACACGCTTACCTTTAAAAATGAACCATATGCGGAGTGATTTTCCGTGGTTCTCAACGCCCGTTGGGTATGATTCTTTACTCATTATTCCCTCCCGACGTCCAGGAGCGCAGTAAGCTTACCCGTTTCATAGCGCCCGATCACCCAATGGTTTTTGCGCCTGAATCCATGCGTCTACCGCTTTGCGGTTGTACATGCATTCGCTAGTTGGCTTTGGATCGCCTTCAGGGGAAACGTGCTTATACTCCCTCCCAAGCAGCCATGAGGCTTTTCGGGCGCGGGTAATAGTTCCCCGCTTCAACCCTGTGACCGCCATCAGCAAGTCCTCTGAAACCCATTCGTTTGGCTCAATCTGGATAATTGTTTGCATGCATCACCTCTGGAGCACTCTTTATTTGATATAGAATTCCCAGCTGTTGGCGACTGAGTTCATAACCTTAACCGCCATTTCAGCCGCTTCCTTGCTGTCGTAATACTGGAAAAACACCACCTCACCAGTTCTTTTAAGCTTCATCATTACCCACATACATCACCTCCGGTGCTTACTACGTTCTTCAAACTCTTCCTGGCAATCAGCGCAGCGCTGACAGCCCGGAACCGCTTCCCGGCGCTGTTCTGGTATCTCTTCCCCGCAATCGCAGCAGTGAGTAGCCGAAACAGCCGCATGGTTGATGCGCATGTTCTGGATGGTCATTTCCAGCCGGCGCTCTGCCAGCTCGTTGGCCTGATCGATGAGTTCTGCGCTCATGCTGCACCGCCTTCAACGCGTTTGAACTCGATAACCCAAACCCAGGGGTTAGCCTTCCAGCTTTCGTCGCCGTAGATGGATGACCACAACTCAGCAAAGTTGTCGTATGGCGTCATAACCTCGCCGCCGCTATCCGGGTCAGAGTATGTTGGCCGCCACCCAGTAAGCTCCGTGCCTTCAGATTGAGCATCTTCTTGGCTGATAGCGTTCAGGCGCTCAACGCGCACGTCGGTGATTTCCAGCAGAATGCGGCTGGCTGCTCTCGGCATATGAATGGAAGGTTTCCAGCACGAACGGCCATCTTCATAACCATCGTCATCTCCCCAGGTAAAATCACCATCAGCTGCATAAATGGCGTGACCAGAGTAATAGCCATTGCCAAACGGCATTTCGTGAATGGCTGTAGCCGGTCGGTCTGGCTTCCATGGTTGGATTCGACAATCCTCATCCAGTTCGTGGCTGACGACTCCCCACGTCTCGCGCACCCAGATGCGGTCGCCGACGGCGCCGAACGGGCATGAATATCCTTCATTTTCATTGGAGACGCCAAAAACCTCTTTACTGGCTGGCTGCAAATAACCGTCCTTATCGACAATGCCTGGTGTGTACCAGCGCGCCTTATAATCGGTTTCAAGCGCCATATTCATGGGAGTGAAGTCTTCGGATGGCTGCACCTTCATAATCCTCCGGGTCTGCGTCTTCCGACCGTCGAGAATGGCCCGTACCATCTCACCATTAAAAATCATTCCGCGTTCTTTCATGCTGCACCTGCCTTGTCTTTGAGGTCAGCGCGCAGATGGATTTCCTTGCCGTTTGCCGCAGGGAAAATAAGCACGTCATCGCGGGCAATCATCAGATGGGCTACAGCAAACAGAACATCATCCGTAACATCGAACTTTTCCCCGGTGAATTCGCGCACGCCTGGGGCCAATTTGCTAGGCTTAGAGCGCCCAGCAAAGATACGGTTAGTTAAGCCTGACAGGCCGACAGTAATAGGGTTGCTCATGATTCCACTCCATAGCGGCCGCTAAGCCGCCCAATAACACTGACAAATTTGACTAAGCTGACGCCCATCGGCTTTACCTTCTCGTAGTGCTTGCGAAGGATGGGGGGGCATACAGCGTTCCACTTCGGTTTAGGCTTTACGCTCATCGCTTTGGTTAGCTCTTCTGCGCAGCGACGAGCCTGGGCGCGGAGAGCGTTTTCTTTTTCTTCTGGCGTCATGCGACCCCCATATAAGCGCGAATGAAAGCCGCAGCTGCCTGTGCATTTATGGCGTTGCCGTAACCCTTCAGGCGGCCGACGCGGTTGCTGCTTGCCACTCTTGCCATCCCGGGCTCGACTCGTCCCATGCGTGCGGCAGCCCCATCAACCAGCGGGAATGTGCCGGGTTCAACTGGACGCCATTTGCCATCTCGACATAAGAGCCAGTCCGCATCTCGCCAAAAACCGTTAACCTCAAGGGGCCGCACAGGCTCGCCGCCCATCCGATTTTGTTCAGTGTCTCCCTGCCGTCCGCACTCATTTGCACCGTCGTTGCATTGGTGATGTAGTTGACCTGTGGTGTTGGCCAGCCCGTCAAGAACGCCTGGCGCGGCAGCTGGTCCAGTCGTTCCTTCCCGTCCCGCTGCGCAGTCATTCCCGCTGAGTCCTTCCAGTCGCGCGACGTTGGCGTTACCCAGCCCGCCATTCTCGCCGCCCCTCCCAATGTCGATCCCCTGTTCGGCGCATTGGCAGCGGCACCCAGCCCCCTGACCTGGTTGTTGTCGATCGTGGTTGGAGTCGGCCAGCCGGTCATCATCGCCGCCGTTTGAATATTCATCCCTCCCTGGCGCCCTGACGTCCCCGCGCCGGTCACTGATGACGCTGTAGGCGTTGGCCACCCAGTAGGCCCGCTCTCTGATGTGCGGCGCACCGATGCCCGCTGACGTAAACGGCACAATCCCGAAGGCGTATCCCACCCCTTCCAGGTCTGCTTGTACAAGGTCGAACCAAGTGTTTGCGTTACCTGCTGCAACCTGTTCGCCAAAGACATGCTGAGGTCTGCGCTCGCTGATGAGATGGAAGAAGTGGGGCCAAAGGTGCCGCTCGTCAGCAAACCCATCGCCTTTGCCTGCCGCGCTGAAAGGCTGGCACGGGCAGGAACCAGTCCAGACCGGGCGATCGTCAGGCCATCCGGCGAGGCGGAGGGAATGAGACCAGACGCCGATCCCGGCGAAAAAATGACACTGGGTAAATCCTCTGAGGTCGTCAGGTCTGACATCTTCAATACTCCGTTCGTCAACTTCGCCCGGGACGATATGCCCGGCGGCGATCAGGTTGCGCAGCCACTGCGCCGCGAATGGGTCTATCTCGTTGTACAGAGCGAAAGGTTTAGTTCCGATTACGTGCATCACGTTTCCTCGCCTTGGCATTTCTTGCGTGCATTCTCATGCACTCCCTGCACTGTCTGGCCCCAAGTGGAGTTACATGTAGGTTTTCTCCATTTAATGGATGGCCTCTCTTGCAGTGGGATTTACGTGCATTCACCCCCATGAGAGTGGAACTCTTATGGATGTTTTCTTTGTGGCTTATTGCCTGAAGGTGCGCCGGGTTTACACAAGATCTGTTGTTGCAGATGTGGTCAATTTCTTTTCCGGCAGGTATTTCGCCCTTGTACAACTGGAATGCGATTCGATGGGCCCCAGCAGGCCTTACTCCATTCCATAAAATCCCGTACCCGCTTGGTAGCCGACTACCGGTAAAAATCCAGCAACCAGTTTCAAGGTCCTTCTCAACCTTGCTAAGCAAGCGTGATTCCGTGCTGGCAGGTAGTGAGTTACATTTCGTCATGCTGCCTCCGTCTTCACAACGTCGATGGCGCAGCCGGGGATCAGCTCTACTGAAGCGGTGGGACACTGGTTGCCCCAGTGATTCCATCCTGGCGCTGCGCTGCGACTGAACAGTTCAATACGCGGCACGTCGCCGTAGAGCAGTTCCAGTCGGTGTCGAACTTCCCACGGTTTCTCGCTGTGCGCGCCGAGTGGGCTGTAGACCACCTGCTTAATGCCTGCGTGCTTACGTTCCAGCCCGGCGCCGCGGGTGGCGATCAGCACGTCTTCGGTATTGGCGCGGGTGTGGTTGCCGCCGTTCATGCGCGTCTCGGTGTTCAGCAGGTCGAGGAAGTCGTAAAAATCTGCGACCTCTCCATCTGCAAGAGTCTTGCTAATGCGCAGCTCGGCCAGTTGATTCAACTTCACCCAGGTGAAGCCCTTCATCGTGCGCACCGTAAATCCCCATGCCTCGGCCAGCTCGATCGCCTCCTGGTTGTGGGTGCCGGTGTACCACATTGCCAGCACGGCGTTTTCAGCGGCCAGTTCCCAGACCGGAAGGCGCTTAATGTCGATCAGCTTCATGGTGCCGTAGTGGTTTTCAGCTGCGCCGTTGCTGATGGTGTTGCCGTAAGACCACGGCGGATCAGCCAGAATTAAGCTGTATTTTTTTGACGGCATTTTTTACCTCCAATTAGTGCTACTACACGACTGAAATTTTCGTATGTTTCGATGTTTCTCGAATAATCCAACACCCGTTGCGTTCCATTGGAGTAAATTCGACCAGGATAAATTCCCTGTACAGATCTGAACTCCATCGTTTGGATTATGGTTCCTGGGTTCTTTTCGCTGGCTAGTTCAGCAGTAGTCATAAACCCGATTTTCTCTTCTTCGATCACGACGAAAGCGTAAAAGTCACAAGATTGCTGAGACGTTGCGCGGCCGTCGCCTTTTCCTGTCCTTGTTCCGAAGCGGTAAACGCTTTTTGATTTTCCGTAATCACGCATCCGTAACGTAGAGCGCACTTGGCCTCTTAGTAGCTTTCCGTTGGCCTCAACAACGATGTCATATGGCAGACCTTGGTCTGACGGAAAGCAAACAAATCCCTGTTTAGTCAGTTTAAAAATCGCGTAATACTCACCGCACTTTCCCAACTCAAGCTCGCTAACGTATCCCTCACTCACGCCGCCACCTTCTTACTGTTCATCAGCTCAGCCAGGCGCTGAGCCTTTAATGGGTTTTTGATAACGTCGCCGCTTGGGGCGATCCATCCCCGGCGATTGATGGAATAGGGCAGAGTGGCACTGCCAACGGTGATACCGTCGTGGTGAGTTTTCATTTCCACTGCTCCCCGAAGGTGAAGCCAATCTCGGCCAGCGATTCGTCCATCTTTCCGATGAACTCCGGCACCATTTCGTTGAAGTCGGACATGTATTTGTCGTCGCGCTCAACAACCACGTGGTGTATGCCTTCTCGCCTCATGCGAGGGTCATAATTCGCGAAATACCAGGCATTCTTCCCGGTTACCCACATGCTGAATTGCACCTGGGCCATGTAGGCGGATTTGATAGCCTCGAAGCCGCCAAGCCGGAATTTCATGAAGTCGCGAGAGGTGAAAGGGCACTTCAGCTCAAGGCCGCGGCCATCACTGCACAGGCCATCAGGTGAGCAGGCGGTGCGCATACCTTCGTCACGGAAAAGGATCGGCGACTCGGTGACTTTCACGTCAGTGGTGAACTCAAACAGGGTACGAGCATCGTCCTCGTACTGTTTCCCCCAGGCCAGCGCCTTAGCGTTAACTTCCGGCGCCGCGCCGGTGCAAACCTCTGCGAGTAGCGTGTGGAAATAGGACATTTTCATGTCAGTCCACTTTGTGCCAGATCTCGGTTTTGAAATGACGTTGTGAACTTCTGAGGCGGTTATGACGCCAAGGCGCAAGCGGTGCCAGGCTTCATCGCCCTGTTCAACGCGGGTAACGTCAATGCCGGTGCGTGCAAGGATGATTTCAGGTGTCATGCGGCCGCCTTATTTTTCAGAAATCCGAGAGCCTTAACCGCCTCTTCTTGGGTCAGTTCTGATGATTCACGAATGTCACGGCGGAATATTTTTGAACACAGAGGCAGCAGGTCGTCATCCCATGTCTTATTCATCGCAATAAGAACGTCGTTAATCTCTTTGATGATTGCTGTTTCTGCCGGGGTAATATCGCGTTCTGGCTGGCGTTGTGCGGAAAAGTTAATACCTTCTTCGCTTTCGGTGTTCACGTGGTCTATAGCCGCGTCCAGGCGCTCACGGCGTGGCCAATATTTCGCAGCCTGTTTAACAACAGTCTTGAGGATCATCTGCTCTTCGTCTGTGAGCCACGGGCATGATGTGCCTTTGTTCTTGTAGGCTTTCCATGCTTCTGAGCGGTCTCGAATCGCGTAGATATCAGCAATGCGCATCGTGTGAGTCAGGTAGTCGCCGTCGTCGCTTTTGATAACGACGTAGGCACCTACAATGTCGCCGCGCTGTTCTGCGGTGTCGAAATCGTTGTAAATATGAACCGGTGGCTTATCCAGACCTTCGCGGTGAAACTGATCGTTCTTACGGACAATTGCCGACTGGCACCACTTGATAGCCCCGGATTGCTGCGCAATGTGCATCAGGCCCATGTAGCTGATGTCGAGACAGATAGCCCCTTTGCGCGGAACCAGATAAGCCAGCTTCTGAGCAGGGTTAAGGGACACGCCAATCCCGGCAACATTCATTACAGCGCTTCTGGTGCTAACCGGGTTACCGATGGCGACTTTAGCCAGGTAATCGTTGTTGGCGAAAATCTGCATTGCGAACTCAGATTCACGCCTGAAATTGATAGAGGGTTCAGAGCAAACCTGCTCAAATTCAGCCTTTAGTGGATTCACCAGGCTAAATATCTGTTCGATGAGTTGAGTGGCCATTATTGCTCCTCTTCGATGTTGAGTTGATGCCGGGAGATAACTTCAACCATGTAGCGAACGTTAGCTGCCATCCGCGCCTGAAAATCCACGTCATCGTCGAATGCGCGGCTTATCGCCTGTTTGCTGGCGCCTCGGCGTTGAAGTTCGTCAATGCACAGCGATTCCAGCAGACGGAGAGGGAGACCTTTCTCCATGTCATCAGCGAGCTCAGATTCTTTCTCTTCGCGCGCCAGCTCCTGGTAATGCTTGTTCCAGGATTGCGCTTCAATCCGGTCCTGAATGTGATAAGCCGCCATAGCTATCTCCTGAAATTTGGTTGTAAGAGTCCCGGCACCGTATTGGCTGCCTAATGGCTTAATTAAATTTGCGTTCCGGTTAGTGCGTTCCGGCCGGCACCAGATTTGGCAGCAGCTCACGTGCTTCAAAGCACTGGCGGATGTGCCGTAAGTTTCCCTGCGGTTCGAACCAGAAGGTTTCGTTCAGGTAGTCGCGAGAAACCTTCCAGGTGGCGCCAGTTTTAGCGTTACGCATCATCACGGCGCGTCCGCTGTTAGGAATTGAGTTAGCCATTGAAAACCCCCGTAACGTGCAGAATTTTGATAATCAACGCTGTCCAGATAACGCCGCAGATCAGCAGGCAGTAAATCAGTGAACGAATGACTTGTTTGCTCATTTTCCACCCCAGCATGCGAAGCTAAAAAAAAGGACAGCAACCAAAAACGGAACGACCTTTAACCAAAAATTACGCCATGCAGGCTTGTCTTCTTCGCGGATCATCTCTTCACCTTTGCCTTATCGCGGCTAACGGGACGTTTTGACTTCACCCCGGCGTTGCCGGTGTTGTTTGGATGAGTTAAATTTAGCGTGATGCTAAATAAATGGCAATAGCAAAATGCTAAATTATCGCTGTATGATATTTAGCATTTTGATTTAATTAGGATTTAATATTTGAATGAGGTGTAAGAGGAAGTTTTAGGCATAAAAAAACCCGCCGGAGCGGGTTTGATAAAGGGGTATTATCAGGGAATATTCAATATCTTAGCATCGACGACAACCCCTACAATCCTACAGTTCCCGTTAATTTCAATCATCGGGTACTGTGGGTTTAAGGGCTTCAGGAAGCGCCTTCCAGCATCAATTACTAACTTTTTGAAAGTGGCTTCATTATCGCCTTCCAGCTTGGCCACAACCAATTTCCCATTAATAGGCTCTACTTCAGGATCAACCAGGATAGCTGCACCTTCAGGAATGCTAAGGCCGACAGGAGATGTCATAGAATCGCCGTGGACATCTAACCAGAAAGAATCGTCAGAGCATTCGACGGTTGTTTCATACCAGCGGTCAATCGATCTTCGGTGATAAGGCTCCACAGCTTCCATCCACTGCCCGGCACTAACCCAGCTGATCACTGGGTAGCTCCCATGAGGGGTATTTACTGATCTGAATGTTACGTTCGTGTGGTTCTCTTTGGCATGTAATGTATCCATCCAGCCGAAAGGCAGATTGAGTGCAGATTCAATTTTACGAGCCATTTTATCGCCGATGTTTCTATGAGGTTTATCACCTATCAGCTGACTCAGTGCTGCTGGGCTTGTATCGATAAGCTCTGCAAATTGAGCCTTGTTCAGGCCTGCATCTACACGCTGCTGTTCGACCAAGTTCTCCAGATTCGCTTTTCTAATCTCTTTACTTTCCATCTGCTCATTTTTGTCATTTTTAGCAGAATGATAAATATGCAAATTGCTAAATCTTTCTTGCTTAGTATTTAGCATAACGCTAAACTCCATTTTAAATAAGTCACGGGGAGGTCCCATGAGTAATGAACTTTTACGCTGGCGAAAAGATGCCAGCACAGGCGAGTGGGCTCAGTTGGCAAAACTGGCAAACACAACCGTTGGTTATCTGGATCAAATCGCCTATGGAAATCGTCGGGCATCGCCTGAGAAGGCAGAGGCAATAGAAGAGGCCACCAAAGGGTTTAGCCATTACCAACCCGTATCCAAAGAGAGCCTTGTTTTTTCACGTCCGCGAAGTTCCGCGGCTTAACAACAGGAAATATCACAAATGCAAAGCGCAATAGCCCGCAACTTAGAACCGCCGATCCTCAACCCGATTGAGCTGGAAGGGGTTTTACTCAATCGCCTTTCATCCATCGGGCAGAAGGCTTACGCGGAGATATTGGGTATCAGTGAATCAACAGTCAGTCGCAGAAAGGGGGAAGGGCATTTCGCTGACATAGCAAAAGAGTTGTCCGTGCTGGGTCTGCAGGTTGTTCCGCCGGAGGCGGTGGTAGTTTCCCGCCACTACCTGCAGTCAGTAGAAACGCTGGCAGATATCGGATTACGTGCAGAGCGGTGCCGTCCAGGTCCGTTAGGGTGGGATTGATGAACCACATCGAATTCATTGAGAAGAACGTCCGCGAAGAGCTGATGCGCCAGGGATTCACCCAGGCAGTGGCTCAGGGGGGGGGCATACCAGGCGGTCGATATGTACAAGCGCATGTCGCAGGCCAGTCGCAAGGGGAGGGTTTTTGACGATGTATTGCGGTTCGCGAAATTGTGGGCAGAGAAGCAAACACTGCCGTCTGACAAATTCGAAAAGAAAAGAGCGAAGCCTATTAAGCAGCAAGGGCTGTTCTGAAAAAGGCGAAAGCCGCAGTGGGCAAACACTAACGGCTTTCAGGTGCAAAAACGAAGAGGTAATTGCGAGGTAATTATGCCTGGTAAATCTGTAAGAGTAAACAATCCGGAGGTAGCACGTGAGCATGTCACTTATGGCGAAAGCAATGGGGGTCAAAGTGGGAAACTCACTGCGTAAGCTCGTTCTTATCAAGCTGGCCGACAACGCCAACGACAAGGGCGAATGCTGGCCTTCGTATCAACACATTGCCGATCAGTGCGAATGTAGCAAATCCGCTGTTCGCAACCATATTGATGCGCTTGAGGATATGGGGCTTCTCAAGCGTGAAAATCGCGTTGGGGTCAACAACGGGAAGGGTAATACATCCAACGTGTATTATCTGAATCTTGATGCTACCCCTATGCCATCAAAAAGCACAGGGGTATGCCATGAAATAGCACCCCCTATGCCATCTGATGGCACACCCCCTATGCCACCAGATGGCACCAGAACCAGTCACTCTTTTGAACCAGTCACTGAACCAGACTCTCTCTCTGCGCGAGGGCAGTTTATCAGCGAGGCGGCAAAGCGACGGATCGGGATTTCACCCAACGGGGAGATACCTTTCCCTCCTGCCTTCAAGCCATCGGCAGATCACATTGCGATTGCCTCGGAGAAAGGGATCAACATTGAAACCGAGTTGCTGAACTTTCGTGATTATCACCAGGCCCGCGGCACAAAGCTGATCGACTGGAACTCGGCATTCCGGGTGTGGCTCAGGAACGCGAGAGTTAATCCGCTTTCCGGGCGCCAGAGAAGCGAACCTGATTCCCCACACTGGAACAGCCCTGAAGGCTGGAAGGACTTCATATGACCGCTCAGCTTATGACCGCGATCAGCAATCGCGATGGTGATGCGCTGGCCAGAATGGCCGCAGGTAGCACGGAGCCGCAGAGGCTTCTCGATTTCGAAGCTGAAAGGCTGGTTGATTCTCTGTTCCGTCAGCTGAAGCAGATCTTCCCGGCGTCTACCCAGACTAACCTGCGGACCGACGCCGAAGAGAAGACAGCGAAGCGCCAGTGGATTGCCGCTTTTGCCGAAAACGGGATCCGCACCCGCGAACAGCTATCTGCCGGCGTGCGCCATGCGAGAGCCAGTGAGTCGCCGTTCTGGCCATCGCCGGGGCAGTTCATCAAGTGGTGCAAGGACAGCGGCACCGTGCTCGGCGTGACTCTTGTCGACGTGATGAACGAGTTCCACCGCTACAGCCGTGAGAAGGGGATGCATACCGGCGGTGCTGAGCGCTTCCCGTGGTCTCACCCTGTCATGTACTGGGTTGTTACCGATACCCGGCGAGCAATGTACCAGCGCCAGCTCAGCGAGGCAGAAACCGAGAAATATGCTGCTAAAAAGCTGGAAGACTGGGCGCTGAAAGTCGCCGCCGGAGAACAAATACCGTCGCCGGTACTGGCTCTGGAGAACAACCAGGAAGTGATCCCCACAAATCACGCCAGCAGGCAGCAGGGTTTTCACCCGGAAGGCAAAAGCTTCGGATGCATGCCAGGCGCAGCATCACTCGGCGCGCTAACCCCGGCTCAGTGGCTGCGGGACGAATACCTGATTGGCAAAGAAAAGGGGCTGATTCAATGAAACGTATATCCGGTACTCAAATCGTCATCAATTTTATCGGCAGCAATCCCGGTTGCACTTTTTCAGAGATACGCACCGGGACAGGCTTGCACTCTTCTGTCGTCAACTCTGCCATTTGGGCCACCTTCAACGACGGCCGGGTTTTGCGAGCAGGTGAGCGCAAAGGCTATCGCTACGCCCTTGCTGAGCAGACAACCGTAACCGAAAGCACGTCGGCGGATTTTCAGTTTAGCAATCATCATTGCGGCGCCAACAAGCTGACCAACCTTTTTAACCAGTGCCTGGCGGGAGTGAGAAAATGAAATTCATCAAATTGAGCCAAAAGGGAACGGTAGAGCACCAGGGGAAATATGGCTGGGTACCAGAAACGGTTTATGAGCCTGTCTTTGTCTCCGCAGAGCACATCGTCAGCATGTATTTTGCCGGTCTTACAACCCTGAAAATGATCACTGGAGAACAGATCGAGGTCAGTGAGACTCCGGAAGAAATTATGACCTTGATTGATGGTTATGACTACGAAGAGGCAGTGACTGTATTGGCTGACTTGGGGGAAAAAGCATGAGCACAGAACAAGTAAACGAACTCATCACCTCCCTGGAGAGTGCAGGAGAGCTGTCAATCAAAGAGCGGAAGTATCTGGAGTTGGCGAAAGCGTATTTGGTGATGGCGGCGGAGAATAAGCGACTAACTGATGTCGCTCAGGGTGGCGAATTCGTAATGCAAAAGGCGCTGATGAAATATGAATTTGGCGTCGGCATGACCATGCAGGCAGAGGATTTTATTCGTGACGCCAGAGAAAAGCATTCCGCCACCGATCGCATTTTTGCAGAGACCGAGGCGCGCGGAGTTGAGAAGTTCGCGGCAAAACTTCGAATTCCTGGTGATGATCAGTTTTTTGACGCTTTAGCAAAAGGGGTTGCACTTGCTGCTGACGACTTCGCCAAGCAGCTGCGCGAGGGGGACGGAAAATGAGCATCGACTACTTTGATATTGAAGAATTATTGAGCGCTATGTATGGCATCACCGACGAGCAGCGGAATGATGGTTTTGATTTTGATGAGCTTCTATACGAGAAATTCGATATCGGATTTGAAGAATTCTCAACAGTTATTTCGGTCCTGCTGCCACTGACGCCAGTGGTTGAATCTGCGCTTACCGGCAAGAAATACCACGCATTTATCAAGGATGGGCTGGCGCTCGTCAAGCAGGAGGCCAAGCATGACAACTGATATCACAGAACTGGCGCAGAGCCTGAAAGCGGCAGCAGAGAAAGCGACTCCGGGTGAGTGGGTTTATTTTCCGAAAAATACCAGCATTGAGTATGGCGTAGGCAGTGATGAATCTCAGGGCTCAATCCTCTATGTCGATAGTGGTGATTTCACCCAAGCTCAGACAGACCGGAATGGGGAGTTCATCGCCCTGGCTAACCCTGCCAACATTCGCGCGCTGGTAGAGGCGCTGGAGAAGGCGCAGACCATCAACGCAGCAGCCGAAAAGCTGGTTCGCTGCAAAGGTCGCTATCACAGCGAGCAGAACTATCGCGCACTGGCGGCGCTGTTTGGCGTGACAACTCCAGACCTTCCGCCGCTGGATAGCGAGTCCCGCACCGTCACCGTGAAGCTGCCAAAGCCACACGCTCACTTAATCTGGATTCAGGCAGGTCATGCGCCAGATGATTACTGGGATGACGTAGCGGTATCTCACAGCGAGAAAGACCGCTGCTGCGATGGGTCAGAGCGCTATCCGGTTTATGCACGCTGGGAAATTGAAGAGATGCTGGTCGCAGCTGGCATCAAGTGGGAGGCTGAGTAGATGGCACTGACCAAAAAACAGCGCGCAGAGCTGCGCATGAAATTTGGCGGCCGCTGCGCTTACTGTGGCTGTGAGCTAAGCGATAAATGGCACGCTGACCACGTCGAAGCGGTCCGAAGAAATATCAGTAACGGCTATGCAATGGACAGGCCTGAAAACGACACGGTCAGCAACATGGTTCCGGCATGCATACCCTGCAACCTGTTCAAAATGTGCAGCACTGTTGAGGATTTTCGCAATCGTATTGCAACTCAGGTAGATGTGACTCGCCGGGCATCGAGAAGCTACCGCACAGCTGAATCATTCGGCCTGGTTCAACCAACTAACGCGCCGGTAGTGTTCTGGTTCGAAAAGTATCAGGCAGAAGGAGCCAACCAATGACCAAATCAACCATAACCAGAGAGCAACTGGAAGAATGGGTTGCACAATTTGATGAAGATGGCGGCCGTGATGCCACTGACAGGCAATTAGAGGCTCTCATTCGTCAATCGCTGGCCGCAATGGACAGCGAGCATAACCGTAATCCTGTGCTGGCGTATGCCGATAGTTATCGTGATATGGAGAAGCAAGGCGTCGAGTCAGTCCCAATATGGAGCGTTATTACCGACCTAGAGCGAAACATAGCTCCGCTCTATCGCCACGCGCAGCAGCCGGTAGTTGATGCCGACGATAATTTCTATTCGTGGTTTGGCAGGGAATGGCATGAGAATTATCAGCATAACCAATACACAACAGCAGCCAAGCAAATGCTCGGCGTGATGGCTGAATCTGCATGGAAGGCTGGACGCCGCGCCGCCATGCTGCAGGCTGGTTATGCAGTACGCGACCTATCCACGCCAGTAGACCCGCAGGTAGCTGAATACGAGAAAAACGTAATGCAGGCTGGCAACTCTCCGGTAATTCCGGATGGTTACGTGATGGTGCCGAAGGAGCCGACAGCGCAGATGTATGATGCAGGCGACCGGCAGATGACAACGAAGCAAGTGTGGGATGCCATGCTCGCATCCGCCCCGCAGGAGGTGCAAGGTGATTAGTATATTGTTCTTCCTTGATGACGAATTGTTTTACTGGATATTCATCAGTGGGGTGGGTTCATCTGGCTTATTCATTGGTGAGGTTGGCGATGCCTAAATCCCCCGCAGAACGTAAAGCCGCGCACCCATCCAGTTGATGCTATATAATCCCCTCCACAGCAGAGGGGATTTTTCTATGTCAAAGTGGAACATTGCAGCAAAAAGCCAGGAAGAGCGCGACAAGGTCAACGTAGACCTCGCGGCGTCCGGAGTCGCTTACAAAGAGCGCCTGAACATGCCGGTTGTCGCCGAAGTGGTAGCCAGAGAGCAGCCTGAACACCTACGCGAGTATTTCATGGAGCGCGTCCGCTACTACCGCGAGCAGAGCATCCAGCTTCCCCGCGCATCCGATCAGCGCTATCTGGAAATGGCTGAGCAGAACGCCAAAAAATAGCGATTTTCTCGTATATGCTCATTTTGCATTTATCCCCGTGAAGGGCGATAATTACTTAGTCAGTCTGGACAACTGACAACTTTACCCCGGCGCCAAGTGGGGACACATGGCGCACAAAACCTTAAAGCAATTCCTTTCACCGATGGCGTCCGTCACCGGCGATTTTCTGCATTCTGCGGTTTCCGTTAAGGAGGCCGTATGACTCTTCCAGTAGAAGGCATCAAACTCCATCGCGGCAACTTCGCGGCCATAGGCCAGCAGATTCAACCATTGTTGGATGCCGGGCAATGTTTCCGCCTGCAGATTAAGCCATGGCGCGAGAAGCGCAGCCTGTCGCAGAACGCGCTAAGCCACATGTGGTATACGGAAATCAGCGAATACCTGATTAACTCCGGACGTACAGACGCGACCCCTGAGTGGGTTAAGCGCAACCTCAAAAAGACCTATCTCGGCTGCGAAGAGGTGACATACACCGACTTCATCACCGGTGAGAAAACTACAACCTGGGAACCCCGGCACACCTCCGATCTTGATACCGGCGAAATGCACATCTTCCTGACCAAAGTTGAGGCCTGGTGCGCTCAGTTTGGTCTGTCTCTGACTATCCCTTTCGATTGCCAATACCAGAAATTGAAGGAGTCTCAGGATGCCTAACTGGAATGAAATATTCTCAATCGTAGATGGCAACCTTGTATGGGCCATAAAGCCAGCAAACCGAGTCAAGATTGGTGACATTGCAGGTCATCTTAATAATGGATACAGAAGAGTTGAATATGCAGGAGGGCAATATCAGGCCCATAGAATTGTATGGGAAATGGTGAAAGGGCCAATTCCTGAAGGTCTGGAAGTTGACCATATAAACCATGTCCGATCCGATAACAGGATTGAAAATCTTAGACTGATAATTCAGTCGGATAACATGCGCAATAAATCACTTCCTAGCACCAATAAGTCAGGTGAGATTGGAATCCATTGGAATAAAAAACTCAGCAAGTGGCATGTTCAGATCAGCGCTGATGGAAAAAGAAAATTCGTGGGTGTTTACGAGAGCATGGAAGCTGCAAAGGAGGCTAGAGACAAGGCAAAGGCTGAACATGGTTACCATGCCAACCATGGACTGCCTAATAGTCATAGCTATCAGCAACTCCAGCAGAAGCAGGAGGTGTGATGAGCTGCCTTCTCGCAAAAGTCATTGAGCGCGGCATCTTCCGCGTTCCCGCTCGCCGCAAGCGCAAAGTTGAAGTTAAACCTTCCGACATCCCGACATTTCACTATACGGCTCACCTGGCAGATGTTCGCTGGCTGCGCCGCGCTGCCAGAAGGAAAATTGCATGAGCATTTATCAACGCATTAATGGCGCTGACTGGCGCAACGTATGGGTGGTTGGCGATCTGCATGGATGTTATACGCTGCTGATGAATGAGTTGGACAAGATTAAGTTCGATCCGTCCAGCGACCTGCTTATTTCCGTTGGCGACATGGTTGACCGCGGAGCTGAGAATGTTGAGTGTCTGGACCTGATAAATCAGCCGTGGTTCCGGGCTGTACGTGGCAACCATGAGCAGATGATGATAGACGGCCTGTCGGCGCACGGAAACGTTAATCACTGGCTAGTTAACGGCGGAGGATGGTTCTTTAACCTTGATTACGACAAAGAGCGCCTGGCCAAAGCCCTTTCGTATAAGGCAGCAGAATTACCACTCATCATTGAGCTGAAAACAGGGGATAAAAAAGTCGTAATTTGCCATGCCGATTATCCGCATAGTGAATATGAGTTTGATAAGCCAGTCGATGCGGATCTGGTGATCTGGAATCGCGAACGCGTCAGCGATGCGCAAGATGGAATTGTGCATGAGATAACCGGCGCGCACCTGTTTATTTTCGGGCATACCCCTGCGCGGCAGCCTCTCAAATACGCTAACCAGATGTATATCGATACCGGTGCGGTGTTTGGTGGTCGCCTGACCTTGCTACAGGTGCAGGGTGGTGATCATGCTTAATCGTACTCAGCGCCGCTGCAAAATCTGCCGGGCGAAGTTTACCGCGACATTTGAGAATCAACGCTGGTGCTGTCCTGAGCATGGCGCTGAATTTGCCATGCAGGAACTGGAGAAGAAACGCGAAAAACAGGCTCAGGCGAAAGCGAAGAAAGAGCGAGTCGAATGGCGCAAACGCAAGGCCGCGGTGAAACCTCTTAGGCACTGGGAGGATATGACCCAGCGTGTAGTTAACGACTATATCCGCGAACGAGACCACGATCTGCCGTGTATCAGTTGTGGCACGTTCGACACTGTTCAGTGGGAAGCTGGACATTACCGCTCCCGCGGTAAAGCATCGCACCTGCGCTACAACGAGGACAACATTCACAAGCAGTGTCATCACTGCAACGTGCAAATGTCAGGTAACCAGCAGCAGTACCGCATCGCTCTGGTAGAGAAAATCGGCGCTGAGCGCGTCGAGGCGCTCGAAAACAACAACACCCCTCACCGATACACCATCGAAGAACTGGAGGGCATCAGGCGTCATTACAGTGCGTTACGTCGCGCACTCGTCAAGCAAAGGGAGGCCGCATGAACCAGGACGTAATTGATCGCATCCGGGAGCGCTGGCAAAAGCTCCGCCTCTGCCGGCACCGCGGAACGGTGATGACCGACTATCGCATTTTACGGAATTACGTTCGCATCTATCAGACCCTGGGAGAGAAAGCATGATTAACACTCAATACCTCCAGTATGTTCGCCAGCAGCTGATAGTGGCCACCGCCGATCTGAGCGGTGCGACGAAAGGTCAACTGGTAGCCTTTGCGGAAAACGCGATGTTTGAGGCGACACCGCGCAGCAGCAAACGGATGAAGGTAGTCGACCCTGCGACCGGCAGAATGGTCAAGCCGAGCAATCCCCCGGTACCCGGGAAGCAATCACGCGCCAAGGGTTCGGCAATCGCCCTGGTGCTGCCAGTTGAATACTCAACGGCATCCTGGCGCCGGGCGCTGCTGTCTCTCGATGAACATCAGAAAGCATGGCTGCTGTGGAACTACAGCGAGAATATCCGCTTTGAGCACCAGGTGGCGATCACCCAGTGGGCGTGGGCGGAGTTCCGTGAGCAACTTGGCGCAAAGAAGGTGGCCGGCAAGACGATGGAGCGCCTGAAGAAGCTGATATGGCTGGCGGCGCAGGACGTGAAAGCAGAGCTGGCGGGTAAGTATGTATACCAGCACCAAGATCTTGCAGCCCTGTGTGGCGTTAAACCTGATAACTGGTGCCATAACTACGCTGATTACTGGCGGGCTATGTGCGCCATTTTTAAGCGGCTTGATAGCGACTCTCTTCTCTGCGCCGTGAGAACACGATCACAACAAAAAGCGACTTTTTCGCAGCAGGGTCTTGCAAAAGTCAATTAAATGCGTCATATTTGAGTCTACTTTGATATGCTGCCTTAACTTTAAGTGGCGGCATGATGAATAAAAAGGCCCTGGCGGAAACGTCGGGGCTTTTGCGTTTCTGGGGGCGGGAAATGTGAAAGATAAACGGATAGACCGCGTTTACAAGCCACAGTCATGATGTGGCCCCGAGTCTCCTTGAGGGAGCCAGACGCAGGTCCGAACTGCGACATACCGCTGGTCAGGGTTAATCGAGGAAAAGGGTATGTCGGTAAAGCAGCGCGAACGCCAGACGCGCACCGGTTATAAGCGGCGATGATGCGACAGGAACCCAAGGGCATGGGCGCGGACCACTGCGAGAGTGTGGTTGTGCAATCCGGTCAGGGCTCTTGAGTGAATGCGTGCCGCACTACACGTTGAAGCTCATACGCGAGAGTCCTGAGCCAAATTGCTGATTTTGCTCAGCAGCGCCAGATAATGGCCTGACCTGATGACGGGCTCATAATCCAATCCATCAGGGGCGTTGTTAGCGCAACGCCAAAGGCCGCCATATCCCCTGCCTTGGGACCCTTACGGCTACCGCGCCGTCATTTTTACCCTTGGTATTCCTTCCCGCCTTGAGCGGGTTTTTTATTATCAGGTCCCGCAGGAATCATCATCGACATGCTTCGTTGTTAAATCCAGCCTGACGGGCCTGACCCTTTTCAAACACACAGCTTCCCGATCTTTCATCGGAGGCGGTAACTATGGCTAAACGTATGCAAGACAAAGAGAGCATTGCCGGGATGTCCTGGCTGGTTCTGCTGATCATTGCTTGCTGGGGTGGACTTGTCCGCTACCTGATAGATGTGAAGCAGAGCAAGGCAACATGGAGCTTGATCAATGCTCTTGCCCAAATGGTGGTTTCAGGGTTTACCGGCGTTATTGCTGGCCTGGTGAGTATTGAAAGCGGACTCAGCATTTACATGATACTGGCCACTTCCGGAATTAGCGGGGCAATGGGATCTGTTGCTTTGACCTATTTCTGGGAGCGCATTACCGGAGTCAAGGCGCCATGACAGCTGATCAGATTATCGAGGGCATCCTCGGTAAAGAAGGGGGTTACGTAAATAACCCGAATGATAAAGGCGGGCCAACGCGCTGGGGCATCACGCAGACTACCGCCCGCGCATATGGTTACGCAGGTGATATGAAGGCGTTACCACGGGAAACCGCCAAAGCCATTTACCTGTCGCAATACTGGACTGAACCGAAGTTTGACCGCATCGCCGAGTTGTCGCCAGCCATAGCGCAGGAGTTATGTGATACCGGCGTGAACATGGGGCCGCGTGTCGCCAGCACTTTCCTGCAGCGCTGGTTATCAGCTCTGAATATGCAGGGCAAGCTCTATCCGGACCTGAAGCCGGACGGCGCGATCGGCAATATCACCATCGCCGCCCTGAAAAGTTATCTCGCTGTTCGTGGCAAAGATGGTGAAAACACACTGCTGAAGGGGCTGAATTGTAGCCAGGGCGCTCGCTATCTTGAGCTTGCTGAAGCTCGGGCGGCAAATGAAGATTTTCTCTATGGTTGGGTAAAGGAAAGAGTGGAACTATGAACTATCTCATTAACCGGCTGAAAGAGCCGTCAACCTGGCGCGGCATCATTCTTGTTGTTGCCGGTGTATTTGGTTATCAGTTGCCTCCGGGTATTCAGGAAACCGTCATCGCTGGCGGTGTAGCGTTGGCTGGCGTTGTTGGTGCGGTAATGCCGGACAGCGTTAAAAAGTAACGCGCTATGCTGATACTCTTCATTCTCCTGTCGATATGGCTCTGTCGACTACCGGAGAAGCCGGCCTGGCTAGCAATTAGGCCAAATATCTCAACGCTGGCGCTCGAAGATGAGCATCCGGCGCGCAGTAAGGGGCTGCGCAGAGATAAGAGCCGCTATCAGAAATCGCCTCGCAATAGCGGGGCTTTTTAATGCGTATCGTACACGCAAACCATCGAGAGTCTTTCAGTCGTGAGCCTGAGGAACGCCGTTAAAGGTGGCGACCTCTCTCGGGCGGCGTTCCTGTACGACAGGCTCACACCTAAAGGAAAACAGCATGAAAGTTATCAAGTATTGGAAAGTTCAGCTTCTGCAGTTGTCTCAGCCTTCCAGCATTATCAGCGCCCGCAATCTGGTCGAGACCATGTTGTTTGAAGGTTTCTCAAAGGAGAAACCCTACATCAAGCTAGGCTCAGGGGTAAATATTGAGTTATTTACAGCCCCCGACTCGCTGGAAACGCGTATCTTCCGAGACCATCTCATTGACGGCGTGCGCTGCATCCCGGTATGTGAGGGTGATGATGAAATTGACGGAACTCAGGAAGGTTTTCACGAAGCTTTTAGCGCCACTGAGAAAACCCACGATCATTCCTGCGTCAACTGTTTTTCCGATAAAGGCCCATGCCTTGGCAAGTGCCACGTATCCGACGTTAATAAGGCTCGCAGCTCCTCCTTCGAAGACGTCGTGAAGCCGGTAATCAAATGGCTTAACGAAAACGCCAACCCTCATACATCAGTGAACATCGACGCAACCAGTGCTCAGCTGCTTACTGGTGAAATAGGCATTCACACGGAAGAGTTCATTAAGGACTGATCGGGCATTACAGAGCCACTTCAAGAGGTGGCTCGATAATGTCACAACGAGGTAAGGACCATGGCAAAACCGGACTGGGGAGCACTGCAACACCAGTTCCTCGCCGAGCATGCCAAAACAGGAATATCCCCGAAAGACTGGTGCGCAGCGCAGGGACTGAATTACTCATCTGCGAAACGCTATATCAAAGTCACGACTTACGGTGCGAATTCGCAAAAAAAAAGTGCGAATAAATCTGCGAATTCGCAGAAGGCAGATCATGCGAAAAGGAGTGTAAAGCCAGAGCCTGAGGCGCAAAAAAAAACTGCGTCAGAGTGCTCAATGCCTCCTCCTTCAGCTTCAGATGATTTCGGACTTTCCGACCAGCAGATTATATTTGCACAACACGTGCTTGATGGAAAAACACGCGTCGAGGCGTATCGTCTGGCCGGCTATAAATGCGATGGAGAGAACGCTTACTTTGCTGCCAGTCAGGTATACAGAAATATAAAGGTCAGGCGATATATATACGCCATGCGTAAGGAGAGGCAGACGCGTTATTCTGCTGAGCTTGATGACGTTATTGCCCAGTTGAATGCAATCATCAATGCAGACCCTAACGAGATCTCGCAGTACCGACGTGTTAATTGTCGATATTGCTGGGGATTTGGTCATCAATACCAATGGCGTGACGCTGTTGAGTTTGGCGAGGCAGAGGCGGAGGCGAAAGCCAAGGAAAAGCCGACCCCGCGAGATGATGGTGGATATGGCTATAACCAGACTTTAGACCCTAACCCGGATTGCCCGAGGTGCAACGGAGAAGGTCGTGGGGAGGCTGTATTTGCTGATACTCGTGATATTGAAGGCGATGCAATTCATCTTCTTCATGGCGTGAAGCTGGGCAAGTTTGGGATAGAAATTCTGACGGCGGATAAGGACAGCGCCCGGAAAGAGCTTGCTCGACTTATCCTTTTGCGGTCGACGAGTGAGCGCCAGGCTCAGCTTGATATTGAGCGTCTTGAGCTGCAAAACGAGAAACTCAAGCGGGAAATCGATGTACTGAAAGACGGCGACAAGGATAACGCGATCGTCGTGCATAACTCGCTGCCTATCCCGGGAAGATAAATCATGGCCGACATTTACCTACCCACGCTACACGACGGGCAGTTGGCGGTCTGGTCTGACTCCTGGCATCACCAGTTGAATGCGGTTCGCTGCGGTCGACGCTGGGGTAAAACCTTCATGCTGTCGAGTGCCGCGGTGACCTACGCGACGTCACAATTCCGGCGCCCGGGTATGGACATTGAGCTGGGCGGGCGGGTCGGTATCTTTACTGCCGAGTATCGCCAGTACCAGGAGATCTACGACAAGCTGGAAGAAATCCTGCTGCCGCTGAAAAAGAGCTTCAGCCGGCAGGAAAAACGCCTGCTGCTGAAGAACGGCGGGAAGATTGACTTCTGGGTCACCAACGACAACAAACTGGCTGGCCGTGGTCGTGAATACGAAATTATCCTGATCGATGAGGCGGCGTTTACCAAGTCGCCTGAAATGCTAAAGGAGATTTGGCCGAAGTCGATTAAGCCGACGCTGCTGACGACAAAGGGTCGGGCTTACGTGTTCTCAACGCCTGACGGCGTGGACGAAGAGAACTTTTTTTACGCCATCTGCAACAACAAATCCCTGGGATTTATAGAGCATCATGCTCCAACATCCTCTAACCCGTTCGTGCCGCCCGAAGAACTGGAGAAAGAGCGCGAGAATAACGATCCTCGTGTTTTCCGTCAGGAGTTTCTGGCCGAGTTCGTTGACTGGTCCGCTGCGTCGCTGTTCGACGTCCGCAAATGGTTTGAGGGTGAAAATCAGGATCAGCCTGTCGATTACCCTGAGATGTGTCAGGCCGTATTCGCCGTCATGGACACCGCCGTTAAAGGCGGTACTGAGCACGACGGCACGGCGGTGGTGTACTACGCCGTCGATACCCGTCCAGGCATTCAGCGCCTGACGATACTCGACTGGGATGTAGTGCAGATCGACGGTGCGCTGCTGGAAACGTGGATGCCATCGGTATTCGAGCGCCTCAACGAACTTTCCAGCCAGTGTGTATCCATCAACGGCAGCCTGGGCGTATTCATCGAAGACGCCAGTATGGGCAGCATTCTCCTGCAGAAAGGTGAAAGCCTTGGATGGCCGGTCAACAAAATTGAGTCCGCCCTGACCAGCAAAGGGAAGGACGAGCGCGCCATTATGGCCTCCGGTTATCACTACCGCGGCCTGGCGAAAATATCCCGATACGCCTACGAGAAGACAGCCGTATTCAAGGGCGAAACAGCCAATCATCTGCATAAGCAGGTATCACGATTCCACCTTGCCGATAAGAACGCGCACAAGCGCGCCGACGATTTGCTGGATGATTACACCTACGGGCTGATCATCGCGTTCGGTAGCGGCGACGCACTCTAGCGAGAAAACCAATGAACGAAGATGATATCGCACTCGGCAGTTGCTCGCCGGAGCTGATCACGCTCCTGGACAGCGATGATATTCAGCCGGGTATGTCGGCTGGCTATGAGACTTGCAAAACGATTTACCTCTTCCACCCGCTGGGCGGAAAAATGGTGGATCGTCCCATCAAGATGGCGATGAATGAGCCGCGCACTATTCACATTTCGCAGGCGTACGGCATTGAATCGCGTCTCAGTGATGCGTTTGAACGTGAGTGGAAGGCGCTCGGTGCAGATAAGCACATTGCCAATGCGGCGCGCATATCTCGCATTTACGGCGTTTCTGCGGCTGCAATGCTGGTTGATAACCAGGAGCCATCCTCGGCGCTCGATTACCGCACGCTGTATAAGCACAACGTGACTTTCAACATCCTTGACCCGCTGAACACCGCGGGGAGTATCGTTCTGAACCAGGACCCGAACGCGAAGGAATTCCAGAAGGTTGAAGGGATCAGGGTGGCTGGCAAGCCGTATCACAAATCCCGCTGCGTGGTGCAGCAGAACGAAGACCCTATTTATCTGGCCTATAACTCGGCGGCCTTTGGCTTTACCGGCCGCAGCGTTTACCAGCGCGCGTTATTCCCTCTGAAATCCTTCATTCAGACCATGCGTACCGACGATATGGTTGCGGTGAAAGGTGGCCTGCTGGTAACCAAAATTGCCGGGGCAGGCGCTGTGGTAAACAAGGTTATGCAGGCTCTTGGTGGCATCAAACGAATGATGCTGAAGAGAGGAAAGACGGGAGAGGTTCTTCAGATTGGGCCGCAGGACGATATCAGCTCGATCGACCTGAGCAATCTGGAAAAGCCGCTCGACTCAGCTCGCAATCACATCCTGGAGAATATCGCGGCGGCGGCCGACATGCCGGCAATCATCCTGAACTCGGAAACGTTCGCTCAGGGTTTTGGTGAGGGGACGGAAGATGCCCGTTCGGTAGCGGTATATATCGACAACATCCGCGAATGGCTTGAGCCGCTGTACGACTATTTCATCCGTATTTGTCAGTACCGCGCCTGGAGTATTGAGTTTTTCCAGTCTCTGCGCGCTGATTTCCCAGAACTGCAAAACACCTATAGCGTGTATTTCGCGAGCTGGATTAACAGCTTCGAATATCGCTGGCCGTCCTCTCTGAAAGAGCCGGAAAGCGAAAAAGTGAAGGTCGACGATATCCGCTTTAAGGCGATCGTTAGCATGATGGAAGTCCTCCTTCCGCAAACCAACACGGACGACGAAAACCGCGCTTTGCTTATCGAGTGGGCGCAGAACAACGCCAACGCCAATGAAAGCCTGTTCCCGCATCGTCTTGACCTTGATATCGATTCGCTAAAGGCTAATCGGCCTCAGCAGCCGCAGGGGGATGATCCCAGCGGCGGGATGATGCTATGAAGACTTTCACACGCACCGTGCGCGAGGCGGTGAAGTTTTTTCTGCGCAATGGCTACACCTCGCGACAGGAGCTGGAGCAATGGCAGTCCATTATCCGGCAGGCTGCCGAAAGTGAAACTGATGACGACTACATGGGCATGGTGTCAGAACGTCTCCGGAAGACCTATGACCTTCAGGTGAGCAAGGCTGGAGCACTGGAGCGCCATAAGGGGCTTTCACGCTTCACGCTGAACTACATGGAGCCGAAGTTACGCAGCGAGCTGGATCGCCGCATCCTGGCCAGCGCTGACCTGATAAAGCTGAATCGCACCGCGGCGATTAACAAAACCGTTCAGCGTTTCAGTGGTTGGGCAACCAGCATCCCGGTGCAGGATTATGTCGGTGGCGGTCTGTCACCATCGTCGCGAAGCGGGGTTAACTACAACTGCGATCATATCCAGAAGAGTGCCCAGCAGGTCGATTATGAAGCGCGTCGCGTGATGATTGACCAGAGTCATAAGTTGATCGCCAATATCGACAACATCATCGCGACGAGCAACAACGCGATTGCTGCCGAGTGGCACAGTCACTGGCGCCAGGCGGGTTATGACTACCGGGAAGACCACAAGGAACGGGATAAGCTGGTCTATCTCATCCGCGGAAACTGGGCTCAAAAAAATGGTTACGTCAAGGCTGGCCCCGCCGGCTATCTCGACGCAATCACGCAGCCCGGTGAAGAGGTTTTCTGCCGGTGCTACGTCACCTATCTGTATAACCTCCGCAGCATTCCAGAGGACATGCTAACCCAGAAGGGCCGCAAGTTCCTGGAGTCCATGAAAGCAGCATAGGAGCATTGAAACGTGGCTATTTTTGGCAGCGGGATAATGTTCCGTCAGGGGAAATTCGTCTTCCTGATCCAGCGCTCGGATGATGGCACATGGTGCCAGCCGGGCGGGACGATAGAGCCGGGAGAGCTGGCTATTGATGCCGCGCGCCGCGAGGTACTGGAAGAGGTGGGCTATCAGTACGATGGCCCTCTGACCCCGCACAGCGTATACGGCGATTATCTGACGTTTCGCGCTGAGGTGCCGGAGAGGTTCGAGGCGAAGCTTAACGACGAATCGCTGGCCGCCGGATGGTTCCACATTGACGACCTGCCAAAACCGCTTCATCAGCCCTTTGCTGAGATGCTGGCGCAGCAGGCGCTCAATGAAACCGAGGTGGCCGCGCTCATCGCTGACGGGACGCTAAGCAGCCCGCAATTCTTTATCAACATGTGGATGTTCGCCATCCGGGTAACCGGGACAGGGGTTACCTGGCGCTCTGCAGATCAACAGATGGCCTTCCGTAACCCGGACGACTATCTCACCCCAGAGTTTCTCCAGCGAGTTGCCGGTGTACCGCTTATCTGGCTGCACCCGGAGAAAAACAAGCTCGATAGCGATGAATTTGCGAAGCGTGTTATCGGCACCCTGACGAACAGTTGGGTTGCTGATAATGGCGAGGTCTGGGCTATTGCCCGGGTGTACGACGCTGAAGCCGCCGAAATTATGGCGACACGGCAGCTGAGTACCTCGCCAACCGTCACGTACAGCGAAGCGCAGGACTCAATCATCAAAATCGACGGTCAGCCTCTATTGGTGGAAGGTTCCCCGGTATTGCTCGACCACGTTGCAATTTGTGAACAGGGCGTATGGGACAAGCTCCTTGCCCCTACTGGTGTTAAATCTGATTCCATTCCAAACGAGGCTGAAAAGATGGACGAGGAAAAATTCGTAGAGCTATTCAATAAGTGTATGGATGCTCGCATGGCTAAGGCTGACTCAGAAGCAGCAGACCTGAAAGCCAAGGCCGATGCCGAAGAAGCAGCCAAGAAAGAAAAGGCTGATGCTGAGGCAAAAGAGGCCGAAGAGGCGAAAGCCAAAGCTGACGCGGAAGAGAAAGCAGCGAAAGAAAAAGCAGACGCAGAAGCCAAAGAGAAGGCCGACGCGGAAGAGGCAGAACGTATGGCGAAAGAAAAGGCTGATTCTGAACTGCGTCAGCAGATCGCCGACCTGCGCTCCCGCATCCCAACCGAGTTGAGCGATGAAGAGCGCAACGAAGTCGCCGATGCACAGGTTAAGGCCGATAGCGTGTTTTCCTGCTTCGGCAAGCGCGCTCCGGTGCCACTGTCTGGTGAAAAGCCGCTGGCGTATCGCCGCCGCCTGATGATCCAGCTTCAGGAGCATTCGCCGGACTTTAAGGCTGTCGACCTGTCCTCCATCGCTGATTCCGCACTGCTTGGATTTGCTGAAAAGCAGATTTATGCCGACGCGCAAAAATCGGCAAGTCTGTCTGTGGGGCCTGGTATGTTGCGTGAAATTAAACGCGCAGATGCCACCGGCCGCCAGATCAGCACCTTCGAAGGCGATCCTGCTGCCACCTGGGCTCCGTTCCAGTCTGGCAAACGTCAGGTAACCAGTTTCAACAACCAGGCTTAACGGGAGCTCTCAAGCATGGCTAACTTATCTCTTAACCCGATGGCAACCACCAATGCGCTGGGTTCCTTCGGTGTGCAGTCCGACGGTTATGTACAGGGCGTGGCTCTGGATGACCCGGCCAACCGTTTTAATCTGGCCGCTGGCACTGTGGCAGCAACGGAAACCAAACCTCTGTGGGGAGGTCTGCCGGTTGCTGAGCTTCTTCCTGGTACCAGTTCAAGCCCACGCGGTTCAATAATCCGCCGCGCTGTATCTGTTGCGGAACTGGAAGGCTTCACCGTCTTCAATCAGGCTCATAACGGCCTGACCACGCCACAGTCACCTGTTCCGCTGTATGCGTCTGGCATGAGCGTTTCGTACTACCGCCTGGGCTCAAATATGCGCGTTCCGCTGAAAGCCTCTGCGCAGGTTGTAGCGCTGGGTACCGCTGGCGCCTCAGTGAAAACTCAACTGGCCTGGGATTTCGTGAACAACCAGATCACCACCGCAGCAGCTGCTGGTTTCGCTGGGGCTGATATCGCGACAACTGCTGTGACCTATGCGTCTGGCGTGGCGACAGCGACCACAGCGTCCGCACACGGTCTTACTGCTGGCCAGTACGTGAAAATCAGCGGTGTCGCTCCTGCGGCGTACAACGGCACTGTTGTTGTGCTGTCCGTTCCGAGCTCAACGACCTTCACCTACGCCCCGGCAACTGCACCAGGTGGCGCTGCGACTACGCAGGGCACCATCGGCGCAGTAACGCTTTCCGACATCACGCTGCCGGTAAAAGTGATCGCCATCGAAACAGGTAACTCCAAGACTGTCAGCTATGACAGCGTGACGGGCTTCCTGACCTGGAACAACACCGACAGCTGCGCGCTGGTCTTACTTTAATCGGGAGCTGAATTAAATGGCTGCAATTACCCCCAGCTACACCATCGTCAATCCGTCGTATATTGCGCCGGAGATGATCATTGGTTACCAGCAGGCGTCAGGTGCATTTGAAACCATCGCCAGCGGCAACCCGCAAGTCCGTCTCGGCGTGGGCGACCAGTACGTCTACATGCGCCGCCTGGACATTCGCACCCAGACCACTTCCAGCCAGTCCGGTAACGGTAACCAGCTGCCGAGCGTGGCGCTGGATGCGAAGATGATTTCCACTCCAACCTACCTGTTCCGCTGCCGTGGTATCTACGATCACCATGACATGGCGGCTGCCGGTAACTGGAACTTTGCACTGCCGGAAGCCCAGCGTCTGGGTATGCGTCAGGGCATCTTCCAGCAACTGCGCTCTGCTCTGCTGTATGGCATGAACCCTGCTGGTGGTGAAGGTCTGCTGAACACCGCTGGCGCGACTACCGAGTCCCTGCCTCCTGACAGCAACAGCAACACCACCGTGCTAACCTATGACCACGGGCAGATGGCGGTATATCTTCTGGGCCACGTACAGGCAGCATTGACCCGCACCATGCAGCTGGGTCGCCAGCAGCGTGTTGTTATCCTGGGGCCGCAGCGCGTCCTCGGCGCTATGGAAATTCAGCAGATCGTTCAGCTGACTTCTTACCAGCGTCCTGGTGGTGGTACTGACACCGTCGGCGGAACAGTGAAAGAAGTGCTGAAAGGCGCAAACGTCCAGGTTGACTGGGTTTATGACGATACCCTGATCGGCGCTGGCGCAGGTGGTACTGATGCGGTGGTAATCACCATCCCTGAGGTTGAAGTGCCGATGGTCAACTCTACCGTGAACACCAACGAATTCGCCAAGCTGACACCGTCTCTTGCTGCGAACGCGCTGATGTTTACCGACATGGCCGCGCCGCGAGAAATCCCGACACCGATCGCTGGTGGCGCTATCGATGTTCTGTCCGAAATGCGTTCAACCGCAGGCTGGGCTGTTCGTCCGGAAGCCATCACTATCCTGTCTATGGCGTACAGCGCCTAATCCATTCTTGAAGTAGTTAAGCCTCTGCCGGGGGAACTCAGCAGGGGCTTTTTTACGAGGGTAACCAATGAAACTCTATATCGCTAACACCACCAAACAGCGCCAGATTTTTGCCTATCGCAAGATTGAGACTGGTCGCCTTATTCAGATCCCGATTAACCACGGTGATCAGATGATGGTGCTGGATGGCACAACCGAAGAAGTTGATGCAGTAGTGCAGCACCACCAGGTTTACGGGTTGGTTGACTCGACGAAAATCGACCAGAGCCAGGCGTTTGTCGGCCTGTGTTACAGCCTTGGTAAACCGGTTTCAGCGTCGGTAATCGAAAAAGCAATCCGCGATAACGACATTCACCTTACCCGCGGAGCACACGGCCGCCGCCAGGCATCCGTAGCGGCTCTGGATAGCTCTCTGCGTGACAGCGGTACCGGCTATTCCGGAGAGATGGAAGTCAGCGCGGAACAGGCGAAAGGCCGCGAAGACAATGAAGACACCCCAACAGTTAACGAAACGATCGTGACTGAAAAAACCGGGAGTAAGAAAAAATGACAACGAGCCTGTCGGGATTCATCGAATTCGTTCGAACTGACATGGGCGTTACCGCCGCGCAGGTTCCCGATGACTCGCCGTCTTTCTCCCTGGCGTATGGCGGCGCGGTTGAATGGGTAAATCCTGATATCGCCTCGGTTATGCCGAACATGTATAGCATCGCGGTTTATAACCTTGGTGCCTCGTTTCTCATCAACTACGGCACAGAGGCTGTATTTTCTGATTTCCGCAAAGAGCATGGTCTGAATGACTTCAAAGCCGGGGTTATTACTGGCGCGGGCGATAACTCAACCAACGCACAGCGGCTGGTGCCTGATTTCTTCAAAGACCTGTCTCTGGCTGACCTTCAGATGCTGCAGGACCCATGGGGGCGTCGCTACCTGATGATCGCTCAGCAGTTCGGGAGTCTGTGGGGCCTGTCATGATCACCTTTCATCTGGGTGTTATCGATATCCCATACGAGGACGAAGACACCACGACCGGGGATGTTGCCGAGTATCTGGAAGAAAAGTACCAGATCATGCAGACGTTCTTTGACCGCTACGGCAATGACATTGCTGACCTGATGAGCAAAGACCTCGCCGCATCGCTTGAGAACATGTTCGCAGGCGCTCCGCCGGCGCAGGACCCGCTCGCCGAGTCAATGTCAAAAGTTCATGATCTCTTTGTGGGCTTCCTCGATAACACAGAAATGAACGGCCTCCCAGGCGTGCCAACACGCCGCGCGCTTGATGGTATATCGAAGCGCTTCAAGGGCAAAAAAGGGCCGCCGCGCCCCTCGTTCATTGACACCGGAACCTATCAGGCAGCAATGCGCGCCTGGGTAAGTGGGGTGCTGAATGCCTTCCCTGAGTGAATTACAGAACGCCAAAACCGAGCTTAATGCGACCCTGACGCAAGGGCTTGATGACCTGAGCCGGTTTCAGGTGGTGACCTTCACGAAGTACATCAGAAAGGTGCTTCCGCTCGATGGCTTTGTATTCTGGGTGAAATCCTCGGTCCTGTCTGACGATCCCAGCAATGAGCCGGACACAGTGAAAGTTAAGGGCTATTTGCACCTGACGACCGAAACCATTCAGGACGATGAGCAACTGTACGACCGCAATGTGGTGACATTCACCGCGCAGGCGGACATTGACCCTTTCAACGATATCGGGTCAGAGGTGCTGTACATCGGTGAGTTTTTTGGCGTTCAGTTTTCTTTCTCCCGGCGTACTGGGCTGAATGAGCCGGCGAATCTGTATCACTACACTGGTGAGGCCATTTTCCCGCACATGCGGTCGCAGATCATCAACTCTGCTGACGATATAGACCTGTCTGACGTGGTGGTGTCGAGTTCTTTGCCGATCTGGCTGGCCCTGAATCAGTACATGCCGATGTTTCCGGCGATGCTCTCAACGCAAAACCTTTCGCCGCCCTATGCGACGGTGAAATGCAGCAACACGTCTCCGATCGCCGGCGCATTCTATCTGGACGAAAAGCAAAATCAGTATCAGCTGGTATCGGAAGATGTGACGCTATCGGTCACCGGCCTGCGTAACGCCAGCATTGAAGACTTTGTGCGGTATGTGCAGGACTACACGACCGGCGATGCCCCGGAGATGGGGATCATGAACATCCCCGTTGTGCAGGATGAGCGTGTCACGCAGAACGAGCTGAACATCATCGCCATGCGCAAAACCATCAAATTCAAAATTAACTACTACCAGCAACGGATGCGTGACCTGTCGCGCCGGCTGATCACATCTGCAATTCCGAACATTTACCCGGAGAAATAAGTAAATGGCAATTGTTAATATTAACGTGTCGGTGACGAATCCGCCGAAGCCCTCGCAGTTGTTAAAGTCCGGGGCGATGATTTCCATGGGTGGCACCACGCTGAATGCAGGTGAATATCAGCTGCTGACCAATGAAAGCGACCTTGCCAGTATTCTGGCCCCGGAAAAATCAATTTCTTCTCTTGCCTGGGCGACCGGTGTGGTGACGGTGACGCTTTCCGCCGCGCATGGCTGGGCGAACGGTACTCAGGTCCCTGTGCTTATTTCTGGCTCAGCGCCAGCAGGCTACAACGGCGCCTATACAGCGACGGTTACGGGTGCTAATACTTTCACCTATCCGCTGACGACCAACCCCGGAACCGCGACAACCATGGGCTCCGTGAAAACGGTCGTTTCGAACGAAATTTCACAAATGAATACCTCGTTCTGGTCGCAGGGTAAAACCCGGTCGGTGTATGTGCTTGAGCTGGGCGATGTTTCCATTGCTGACGCCGTGACTGCTCTGACCGCCTTCATTGCCGATGATGTATCTCTTGGCAATACCTATCAGAAATTCTTCTCCTATCTCGTCCCTCGGGAGTGGGAGTCGAACGCCAGCTTTAAAACTCTGACCGGACTTTATACCTCCCCGGGCAGTCTGGTTTATTTCTTCGTTACCACGACGATAGCTACCTATCAGGCATGGGTGGCAACGAAAAATAAAACGGTTTGCGCGGGCGTAGAGTCACCGGATATCCCGGCCAGCGAGTTCTCCATGGCCGGTCCGTTCCAGTCGTCTCTGGCTAACGACCCGGGCTCAAGCAATATGGTGCCGCCGATGGCGTACCGCTTCATGTACGGCCTGACTGAATATCCTCTTGAAGGCAATAGCACGCTGCTGAAATCGTTGCAGGACAGCAACATCAACTATATCGGCACCGGCGCAGAAGGCGGGCTAAGCAACAAGGTCCTGTTCTCCGGACGCATGCTGGACGGGAACCCGTTCAACTACTGGTACTCAGTGGCATGGACCGCGATCAACCTTGAACTCGATCTGGCAAACGAGATTATCAACGGCTCTAACACGACGGTTAACCCGCTCTACTATGAGCAGAAGGGTATCGACCGCCTGCAGCGCAGGGCGCTTAAAACGATGCGTAACGGCATCAGTTACGGCCTGATCCTCGGTCGTGTCATTGACACGCAGTTGATCCAGCAGGATTTCAACACCGAGTACGATAAAGGCACCTACGCCGGTAACGCCGTAATCAACGCCGTTCCGTTCAGCAACTATACCAGCCTGAACCCGTCAGATTACCAGGAAGGGAAGTACAACGGACTGAGCGCCGTCATGACTCCTCGCCGCGGCTTTGAATCCATCACGTTCAACGTGAACGTAACGAACTTTGTAGGGGCGTAAAAAATGGGCAACCCATTAGTACCGCAGGGCTTTCTTAATCGCGTTCGCGGGGCTATTTCTGTCACGGATACCCCCGCGCTTAACGTCTCTGCCTCATACCTGGCAAAAGACGCCATCAGTCTTCGTCCGGACGGCCCGGCGACCGATATTATTCCGACGCTGACCGGCACTGTCGGCAGCCAGGCGCCGTATCAGCAGGTTACGCTGACCGTGCATCTTCTCAAAACCCAGGGGCTGGGTGAAAGCTATCGCCAGCGCTTCCTGACTGATACCGCGCTGGGTGAAGTCGTGGTGACGCCGGATGCGAACACCTTCGGCAACCTGACGCTGCTTAACTGCTATCTGGTCAACTTCAACGAACTGACTTTTAGCGGTATGGACCCGGCGTTTGTGGTGACCATCAGCGGCTACATGAACACCAACGACAACATGTGGGTGTAATGCATGAAAATCGATAAGAAATTGAATCTCGTTAGCAACATCACCCGCAGTGATGGTTCTATCGTCTATCTGCATGTCACGCCGTTCCCGTATGAAGTGGTAGAAGAATACTGTGTATTGCTGGGTAATCTGTTTACCAACTTCATTGCACAGGTTGGCCCTCTCGGCTCTGCGCGCGTAGCCGCTATGATGCTGAGAAAAAGGCTCAGGCAGGACATGGAAGCGAGGAAACAGGAAAATCAGAGCCTGGCTGAACCTCCGCAAACCCTGACCATCGTCGACGAGATTCAGCGCCTGACCGTGGTTGTCTATAGCGACGATGGCCAGTGGAAGACTGCGCCGCTTGAGGTGGCATTCAAGCAGGGGATTATTGACCCTGACGAATACCGCGAGGTTGAGGGGGAGGTGGTTTTTTTTATGGTTTCCTCTGCCATTCAGAAAGCGAACCTGATCGCTCCAACTGTGGGAACGGTGATCAAAATGTACGATGGGCAACTCACCTCATCGAGCGTTACGGCGTTTCGCGATTCGTTGCTGACGTCGAAGCCGGATACCGATACCCAGACCCAGAATGCCCAGCCGGAAACGTCATATATACCCTCTTAGACTGGGCGACGAATGAGGGATTCTGGCGAGTGATACGGGAAATAACTGGCGAGGAGTACGCCAGCCCGGCTCAGTATCGCCAGCGTTTCATTCTGTCAGCGCTCAAAGAAAGAGGTTTTTTCAATGGTAGCTAAGTCGATCGTCGACATTGACGTAAATGACGACAAGTTTGTCGCGTTTATGGAGCGGTTTCGCGAATACCAGAGCGCGCTGGAAGATTTGCCGGAAGCGTGGCGCGTGGCCGCCGTCGGCATTGGCGAGGGCAGCAAAGAGACCGAGAAGGCCAAAGGTGAGGCGAAGGAATTAGGCGCGGAGTTTAATGCCGTTGCAGAGGCCATCCTGACCATTAACAGCGGTCTCGACCGGCTGAATAACAACCTCGACGACTCGAAGAAAAAGCAGGATGAGTTCAACAAAAGCGCTCGCTCTGGAAAGGGATTCATTAGCGACGCCACGAAGGACGCCAAATCGCTGGCCGCTCACATTAAAGATGCGACAGTCAGCCTTCTTTCCTGGGGTAGTATCGTCGGGGTATTTTCTGGCGTTCTCGGCGTCGGCGGCCTGTTCGGGCTGAACCGGCTGGCGGCCACGACCGGCGCCCAGCGGTTTACCTCTCTGGGGCTTGGGACCAGTATCGGTGCGCTGGACTCCACGGCCATTAACTACCAGAAAGCGCTTGGCAACCCTACCGGGACGCTCGGCGCTATTCGCGATTCGCAAATGGACCTGTCGAAGCGCTGGACGTTTCAGGCGATGGGGATTAACAATCCCGACCAGGACCCGGCCAAACTGCTCCCGCAGATGATCCGCAATGCCCGCGATATTTTCGTGCAGAACGGCAGCACGCTGCAGGGAGCGCAGGCACACGGCCTGACCAACTTCTTTACCCTGGATGACCTGAACCGCTTCAAAAACATGAGCGATGAAGAGATCGCCGCCATGGAGAAGCGTGCGCAGCAAGACTCGCGAATGCTGCAGATCACCGACCAGCAGGCGCGTCAGTGGCAGGACTTCAACGTCCAGCTCGACTACAGCAGCCAGAGTATCCGAAACACGTTTGTGCGTGGACTGGGGCCGCTTACGCCGCAGCTGAGCAAACTGTCTGATGCGTTGTCAGGCGCGATCGATACCCTTCTGAAATCCCCCGAACTGGGTAAGTGGATTGATGGCCTGGCAAGCGGGATACAGAAGTTTGCGAACTATCTCGTATCTCCTGAATTTTCGACAGATGTAAGCAACTTTATGGATAAAGTTGAGAGGATGGGGGATTTAATAGGCCGGGTAATTGACTGGATCATTGGAAAAACCAGCCTTACTGCGGATAACGTTCAATCCAGTTCATCTATCCTCAATCCCGAGGTACAGGTCGACCCGAAAACAGGTAAATCATACACGCCAGGAAGCGATGATGACCCTCATGTCTGGAGCTGGCTTAAAGGCGTAAGGCGTTTCTTTGATGATGGCACTGTTAAAGCGGTTGATCCAACCCCTTCTAATACTGCCGATAAAAACCGAACCATTGCCGATCGATTCAATAACCCAGGGAACCTGCGGTGGGCAGAAGGGTATAGCAGCGAAAATACGCGAAACGGAAAGTTCGCTGTATTTCCAACGCTGGATGAAGGAGTCCTCGCGGCCACAAAACAGCTTCAAATTTATGGCACACAGGGAGTTGACACCGTCAGGGGGATAACCACCAAATGGGCGCCCCCTCCAAAGCAGGCCGGTGATGATAACAATGATACTGAAGCGTATATCAGGCACGTTGTTAAGGTTACGGGCTTTAATGAAAACCAGAAGCTTAACCTCAACGATCCCCAGGTCGTTGCAAAACTCATTTCTGCTATGTCGCAAAAAGAAGGTGCGGGCAGTCGGGTTTCTGAAAAAACGGTAATCCAGATTTACAACAACACAGGTGGGAATGCCATTGTTTCCGGCGCCCTTATCGCAGGGGGGCAATAACCATGGGATTCACTCGCGAGCTGTATAAGCTGGGCTTTGAGGTTTCCCCCGTCATTCTGTGCAATGGGATCGCGCAGAGCATACCCGGGGGGATGCTGCCTGTCGTGGCATTAACCCAGAGCGCCAGCTTTATCACAGGGTTGCTTGGGGGCGCTTTTAATCTTACCGATCTGGATAAATATTTCTGCCACTGGAAACCGGTTCAGGGTGGGACGATGGTCGACTATGACATCGCAAAATACCCTTTTGCCAACCAGACCGTAGCGGCTAATGCTCTGCTTGCTCAGCCTCTGCGTATTTCGCTGATGATGGATGCGCCGGTAAATGAAAACACCGGCGCTATGACTAAGTTTGTCACACTAAGTGCATTGCAGTCTGTCCTTCAGGCGCATGCCAACCTTGGCGGAACCTATATCGTCGCGACACCTGCGCTTTTTTACAGCGGGTGTATTTTGCGAACAGTAAAGGATATGACAAGCTTCAGCGAGGCGGTACCGCAGCGATCCTGGTTATGGGATTTCGAGCAGCCTCTGGTCAATGAAACAGGGGCGGAGCAGGCCGTAAATAGCTTTCTGAGCAAAATTGACGGCGGAACAAAGCAAACTACCAGCGAATGGACAAATACCGTCGCTGCTCTCGGGAATACGTCGCTTGGCGGTACCGTAAGCGATATGGATTGGCCCCTATATTTCCATACACTTTTTATCACTTAACCCATGACTGGTTCGTCGCCGCAGATATTCCCGTGGGGAACGATATCCCAGTGCACTATGCGGATGCCATTCGTTGTAATGTTCGAAGGCCTCCGCAAGGTTCTTTACCGCTGTTAACCCGTCGGGCTTCGGCATGATGCTGATGTAATCACGCTTCATCGTTTTCACGAAGCTCTCCGCCATCCCGTTGCTTTCCGGGCTACGTACCGCCGTATGTTTAGGCTCCAGTCCTACCATTCTGGCGAACTGACGCGTCTGATGAGAACGGTAGGCTGAACCGTTGTCTGTCAGCCACTCAACAGGGGATGCTGGCAGGCTGTTACCGAAGCGACGTTCCACTGCACCCAGCATGACGTCCTGCACGGTTTCACTGTCATAGCCACCGGTACTGGCCGCCCAGTGCAGTGCCTCGCGATCACAACAGTCCAGCGCGAACGTGACCCGCAGTTTTTCACCGTTATCACAGCTGAACT
>OJZA01000077.1_pt1 | contig 53160 bp, 57 predicted proteins | sample 1614311 | NCBI WGS metagenome assembly OJZA01 (sample SAMN04436923, study PRJEB24849) | human gut metagenome | biome: human gut; feature: NICU; material: stool | host: Homo sapiens | place: USA: Saint Louis, MO | collected 2012-05-20
ACGTTTTTAAATTCAATCACAGGATTTTCATCCTTCTTTCAAGACGACGCAGAACAAAGCTCAGCACCAGGGTGATGATCAGGTAGATAACCGCAACGGCGCTCCAGATCTCCAGCGCGCGGAAGTTACCGGCAATAATTTCCTGGCCCTGACGGGTCAGTTCGGCCACGCCGATGACGATAAACAGCGAGGTATCTTTGATGCTGATAATCCACTGGTTGCCCAGCGGCGGCAGCATACGGCGCAGCGCCAGCGGCAGGATCACGTAGCGGATAGTTTCCCGACGAGAAAGGCCCAGCGCGAGGCCGGCTTCCCGGAAGCCTTTATGGATCGACAGCACCGCGCCGCGGGTGATTTCCGCAATATAGGCGCCGGAGTTGATCATAATGGTTACCACCGCCGCCGAGAACGGGTCGATGCGTAAATCGCTAAACGCCATCGGCAGGGCGAAGTAGATGAACATGACCTGCACCACAATTGGGGTGCCGCGGATGATTTCGATAAAGACCAGCGCGATGTGGTTGGCAATCCAGCCGCCGAAACAGCGGGCGAAACCGGCCACCAGACCGATTATCAGACCGCCGACCAGGCCGAGGACCGAAATCCACAGCGTCATTTTGGCGCCTTCCAGTAAAATTGGGATGGCGGGCCAGATGGCACTCCAGTCAAACTGCATAATGTGTTCCTGTTACCGTGTCGAAAACAGAGGAAAACCCCCTGAGAAAACTATTCAGGCCTGCTGACGGGTAGCCCGGAGAGCTCCAGGTCTACCAGACCACAGCAGGCCTGGAAGAGAGTATCGCTAATTATTATTTGGGTTCAGTACCGAACCATTTTTTATAAATTTCGTTGTAAGTGCCGTTCTCACGCAGCGTTTTCAGCGCGCCGTTCACTTTTTCACGCAGCTCGTCGCTGCCTTTCGGGAAGGCGATACCGTAGTTTTGCGCTTCCAGCGAGTCGCCTACCGCTTTGAACTTGCCGTTACCCGCAGTTTTGATGAAGTAAAGGATGTTTGGCGTATCGTGCAGAACCGCATCAGCGCGACCGGTACCCAGTTCCATATAGGCGTTATCGATGTTCGGGAACTGGCGCAGATCTTTGGTTTTGATATTGGCTTTCGCGTAATCAACGGAGCCGGTGCCGCCCTTCACGGCAACCACTTTACCGTTCAGATCTTTGACATCTTTAATATCGTTATTATTCGCGTTAACCATGACCAGCAGGCCGCTTTTGTAGTAGCCGTCAGAGAAGTCGATCGCTTTTTTACGTTCGTCGGTGATGGTGATCCCCGCCAGCGCGAGATCGATGTTTTTGGTCTGCAGCGCCGGAATGATACCGCTGAAGTCCATTGGCTTCAGGGTGTAGTCAAGCTTTAGCTCTTTCGCAATGGCAGCCCACAGGTCAACGTCGAAACCGACATACTTATCGCCCTGTTTAAATTCGAACGGTACAAACGCCGTGTCGGTCGCGACAACCAGTGTTTTATCAGCGGCGTGAGAAGAAACCGCAAAAGCCAGGGTCAGTGCAGCCAGTGAAACTTTAAATACAGACTTCATAGCATTTCCTTTTATATCCACGGGACGATCCCCTGCGAGAACGAGTTGCCTTATGAAAAAATCATGCCACTTTTACAACCTGTTGTTTTATAACAAGCAGGAAGGCGCCTGTTGCACAATTTTGATAACGGATAACGTTAAATGCACCGATATGGGGCGCCGTTTTGGTGCATCATAAAGGTATCGCATAACAAGAGCATTTTTAACGCAAACCCTGATGTTAAAACAATCTCGGCGTAACGATTGTGTGAGGTGATTATTACAATTGATTTACTTTTGCGCGTATTTTGTACATTCTCATGCACTGAAGTGGTGCGCGGCGGGGAAGTGGAAAGAAAAAAAGCCGCCAGCGTGGCTGACGGCAGTTGGCCTTACTCGATATTGGCTTCGATGAACCACAGGAATTTATCCAGGTCGCGTGAAGCGGCGGTAAAGATATCAGCGGTATCTTCATCTTTGGCTTCATCGATGGCTTTACGCACATCGTTGGCGACGATCGCATAGCGGTCGGCCAGCTCTTTCAGATGGTCCTGGACGCTATGGATATCCAGCGGGTAGCTTTTCAGCGGGCTTTTGCTGTTGATGACCTGAGTCGTACCCAGCGCTACGCCACCAAGCTGTACGGCACGTTCTGCCATCGTATCAAGGTGGTCGACGAGCGCAGTGCGGAAGCCGTCCAGCATCTCATGAACGGCAATAAAGTTTGCACCGCGCATATTCCAGTGAGCCTGTTTGGTAATCAAAGACAGGTCAATGAACTGGATCACCTGGCGATTCAGCAGCTCAACGGTCGCTTTCTTCGCGCTATCAGCGACGTCGTTACGGGTATAGAGCAGATTCGTTGCTTTAGTTTTAACCAGTTTTGCGGTACTCATAGTGTCATATCCTCTTGATATTTGTACTCGTCATACTTCAAATTCGAATTATTCGGAGCGTCTCATCCCAATAACTTGCGGAATTAAGTATAGCAACGGATTTGAGCTTTGCAGCGGCGGTAGTCTCTATCGGTCTGATAGCGCAGGGCTGTTAGTCAGGAAAAATAGTTTATAAATTAAGGAGATGATTGATTTTCTCGTCAATCAGCTCCTTTTCGCTAGCTGATGTCGACCTTCTGTATCTTCGTTTCCCGACGCATCGTCAGCGTGGATCCCATCGAGGCAAGAATAATCGCCCCCAGCGCCAGCGTTTGGGTCGCGGTTAGCGTTTCGCCAAGAAACACCATTCCGGAAAGCGCGGCGAGAGCCGGCTCCATGCTCATCAGGGTGCCAAAGGTCTTGCTGGGCATGCGGGTCAAGGCAACCATTTCCAGAGAGTAGGGCAGCGCGGTCGATAAAATGGCGATCCCCAGTCCCGGCAGCAGCAGCCCCCACTGAAAGAGCGTATCGCTGGCCTGGATCATCCCCATCGGGACGAAGACCACCGCAGCGATCAGCGACCCCATAGCAACCGTCGCGGGGCCATGCTCTTCGCCGGCGCGCTGGCCGGTCAGAATGTAGACCGCCCAGCAGGCGCCAGCGCCGAGGGCCAGCAGCGCGCCAACGGGATCGATCTGCGCCACGCTTTGCCCCAGCGGCAGCAGAAACCAGAGCCCGAGTACCGCCAGCGCCACCCAGACGAAATCGAGGGGGCGACGGGAGCCAAAGAGCGCCACCGCCAGGGGGCCGGTAAATTCCAGCGCGACGGCGACGCCTAGCGGAATGCGTTGAATCGATAAATAGAACAGGTAGTTCATCGCACCGAGCGACAGGCCGTAGAAGAGCAGCGGCAGGCGCTGCTCCGGGGCAAAGCGCAGGCGCCAGGGTTTGAAGATAACCACCAGGATGAAGGTGCCGAGCGCGAGTCGCAGGGCGGTGACGCCTGGCGCACCCACCAGCGGGAAGAGTGACTTGGCCAGCGAGGCGCCACTCTGGATCGAAATCATGGCAATTAAAATAACCAGTATCGGCAACCATGCAGGTACTTTGCGGGACGAGCCGGGCATCCTTTCTCCTGTCAATTTTGTCAAATGCGGTAAAGGTTCCAGTGTAAATGAATTACCCCGCGCCGGTTGAGCTAATGTTGAAAAAAAGGGGTGTAAAAGCAGTACAATAGCGCGGGGTTGAAGATAATTTCACCAGAAGATTAGGAATAATCTGGATACACGTCTGGCGCTTTATGAGCCTTAATAGGAGTATATTTGTAAAAAAGGTTTGTTTTCCAGTTTGTTATAGAAACGTAGAAACCTTTAGTTACATGAAAAATTACGTTAGACAATGTAAAGTGAAAAGAGTTTCCCAAAAGTTTTTGTTATATTTAAGGCTTAGGACTTATTAGAAACACATTTGAGGTGGTTATGAATAAAATTGCACGTTTTTCAGCACTGGCCGTTGTTCTGGCTGCATCCGTAGGTACCACTGCTTTCGCCGCGACTTCTACCGTTACCGGTGGCTACGCGCAGAGCGACATGCAGGGTGAAGCGAACAAAGCAGGCGGTTTCAACCTGAAGTACCGCTACGAGCAAGACAACAACCCGCTGGGTGTTATCGGTTCTTTCACCTACACCGAAAAAGATCGTTCTGAGTCTGGCGTTTACAAAAAAGGCCAGTACTACGGCATCACCGCAGGTCCGGCTTACCGTCTGAATGACTGGGCGAGCATCTACGGCGTAGTGGGTGTTGGTTACGGTAAATTCCAGGACAACAGCTACCCGAACAAATCTGACATGAGCGACTACGGTTTCTCTTACGGTGCTGGTCTGCAGTTCAACCCGATCGAAAACGTTGCTCTGGACTTCTCCTATGAGCAGTCTCGCATTCGTAACGTTGACGTTGGCACCTGGATTGCTGGCGTAGGTTACCGCTTCTAATCACTCCGGTGATATAAAAAATCCGCCTCAAGGGGCGGATTTTTTTTGCCTGCGGTTTACGCAACCGTGTTAATTGACGGTAAACGCGTCGGTACCCAGATGGGTATAGTCCACTTTCTTCAGCTGGAAGTTAGTGATGTAGATGGGGCCGGCCTTCTGTTCCGAGATAAAACGATAGCGCGGGGCAATCTCCTGAGCGCTGATGCCGGTCCACTGCGAAAAGAAGCTGAGGAAGTCGTTGGCGGACCGCCGCGCTTTAATGACCTTATGCGCTTTATCATCGCTGGAGATCACCATAAAGGGGACCTGGAAATTCTGCTGGTACTTATCATCGTGCGCCAGATACTGCACCTCTTTCCCGCGCTCCTTAAAAGCCAGACCGTGATCGGAAAAATAGGTCATCGAGAAGGTTTCGCCCGAGTTTTGTAGCTGAGTATAAAGATCGCTCAGCAGCGTATCGGTTTGCGTCATGGTGTAGAGATAGCAGGAGGTCTCTTTCGACTGAACAAAAACCGCGTATTTCCCTTTAGTGCGGTCGCAGGCCTGCGGATGCGAACCCATCAAATGCAGGACAATCAGCTGCGGCTGGGTGCGGCGGGTGGCAAGCACCTGCGCGGTCAGCTTTAATAGCTGCTCATCCTGAGTGTTTTTATTGGCCTCGAAATCGCCGTTCTTGAGGAACTGAACTTCGTCCGCGCGTTTGGCGATGCTGGCAATTGCCGTATCGTATTCGCCAATTTGCCCCTGATTCGAGAACCACCAGGTCTGAAAACCGGCGCGGTTGGCGAGGGTGACAAAGTTATCCTGAAACTGCGGTTTATCATCGACCACCCGGTTGAGGGTTAAACCGAGCGATTTCTGCGTTGAACCGCTGGCGGCAACGTAGTCATTGAACAGATAGCCTTTTACCGAGCTGGCGAACGGGGTGTTGTCCCAGTGGCCGCCAAAGGCGCCGAGCGCATCGCGACGCGCGCTCTCGCCGATCACCACCACATACAGATGATATTTGGGCTTTACCGCCAGCACGTGCCAGCTGTCTTTCATATTCGCCAGCTGCGCCATTCGCGCCTGCTCATCCAGCACTTCATTATTATTCACAACCACGTCTTTAACGAAGCGTACGGCGGGGTAGCCGGTGTCGATAACCTTAAAGACGCCGCCCCAGGCGAGGTTTTGCACCGGCTGGAGAAAGAAAATAGCGGTGCAGAACAGCAGCCCCAGCGTCTCCATTTTCCCCCATCGCGCCGATGCATCCGGCTTGCGCCGTACGGCAATCACGCCGAGCGCAAAGATAAACACGGCCAGCAGATAGTTGTACCACGGGAAAATGGTCAGGATCTCGGTGGACTCTTCGATGTTTGTGGCATGCAGCGCCAGCAGCGTGTTGAAATTGGGCGCGCCGTAGGCCTGGCCGAAAGGATAGTACATGGCCGCCAGCAGCGAATAGGCACCGATCGCCACTTTTTGCACGCGCGGAAAGCTGCGCCACAGCAGATGCAGCACGCAGGTAAAAGCAACGGTATAGAGCAGGCTAAAGTCGTAGCCCAGCGCCAGGTTAATAAACAGCGATTGTAAAAAGTAGAATCCTGTCCATGGGTTCAGTACCAGTCCGCGGGCGACCAGCGTTTCTTTCAGCGTGACATTCATAGTAAACAATCAAAAAGAGCCATGTGCGTCCCCTGGCATCAAGGGGTAAAACCTGCTGGACAGTGCGTGAAGAGGGTCTCTGCGAGCCGCAGTAGTGGCAGGGCTGACAAAAGATAGGGCTTGCAAATGTTAAGGTCAACCATCCATAACGGATTGTTTTGGGAGGAAGCTTACAAAACTTGAAAAAAGTTGCCGTAGCGCTGAGTAATCAGCCAGTTTGACGGGGAATTATGGCAGAAAAATGAAGCGGCGTACCGCGACGCCGCGTTAGTTGTTGGGTTTATCCTGCTGGGGTTTGCCGTTGATCAGATCGCACAGCATACCGACAAGCATTAACCGTACTTTAAAAGGAGAATGGGTAAACACGTTTAAACACCTCTTGAATTCATTCATCTCGACCTCCTGTAACTTCGTCCTTCACTCCTTGAAGGATGTGTGTATTACATACAGATATAGCACAGGCTATATTTTATAGCTATGGCTAAAACGTTAATTTTTTGTTCTCTGTGCGCGATCCATTACAATAGGGATCCTTTTATATGATGCTTGATGCGTCACAGGAATGAGGAAGCACAATGAACCGTCGCGCAGGTAAGCCAATAACAAAAAAAGTGACGCAGCTAGTGAATGTCGAAGAACACGTTGAGGGGTTTCGTCAGGTGCGCGAGGCGCATCGTCGGGAGCTGATTGATGACTACGTGGAGCTGATCTCCGATCTGATTATGGAAGTGGGGGAAGCCCGTCAGGTGGACATGGCCGCGCGTCTTGGGGTGTCGCAGCCAACGGTTGCGAAAATGTTAAAACGACTGGCCAGCGTCGGGCTGATCGAACAGATCCCATGGCGGGGGATCTTTTTAACCCCGGAAGGTGAGAAGCTGGCGCATGAAAGCCGCGAACGCCACCAGATCGTCGAAAACTTTTTACTGGTGATCGGCGTTAGCCCGGAAATTGCGCGTCGCGACGCCGAAGGCATGGAGCACCACGTCAGCGAAGAGACGCTGGCGATGTTTAAACAGTTTACCCTCAAGCAGGGGTCACCGGGAGAATGAACCTCGTCTTTGTTCAGTCGCTAATCCGCGACCGTTTTTTGCATCTGCTGCTGATCGTCGGCGTTGTTTTAAGCTTTTTTGTTCCGTTTGCCCCTGCAGGCTGGCTACACGCCATTGACTGGCATACGATTATCACCCTTAGCGGGCTGATGCTACTGACCAAAGGTATTGAACTGAGCGGCTATTTTGACGTAATAGGTCGCAAAATGGCGCGCCGCTTTGTGACCGAGCGCCAGCTGGCCATCTTTATGGTGCTGGCGGCCGCGCTGCTATCCACCTTCTTAACCAACGACGTGGCGCTGTTCATCGTCGTGCCGCTCACGCTGACTCTGAAAAAATGGTGCGCCATCCCGACAAGCCGTCTCATCATTTTTGAAGCGCTGGCGGTGAACGCCGGGTCGTTGTTAACGCCCATCGGTAACCCGCAAAATATTCTTCTCTGGGGGCGCTCGGGCCTCTCCTTTCCGGCCTTTATCGGCCAGATGCTGCCGCTGGCGGCAGCGATGATGCTCACCCTGCTGGCGCTGTGCTGGTTCTGTTTCCCCGCGAAGCGTCTCGACTATCAGAGTAGCGACAGGGCGCCCTCCTGGCGGCCAAAGCTGGTCTGGAGCTGCCTGGCGTTCTATGGGGTCTTTTTGACCGCCTTAGAGCTGAAGCAGGAGCTGTGGGGACTGGCGCTGATCGCGCTGGGTTTTTTGCTGCTGGCGCGGGCGGTCATTATCCACGTCGACTGGACGCTGCTGCTGGTCTTCATGGCGATGTTTATTGACGTTCACCTGTTGACCCAGCTACCGGCTCTCCAGCATGCGCTTAACGGCGTCGGCCAGCTCTCGGCAGGCGGATTGTGGCTGACGTCGATTGGCCTGTCGCAGTTTATCAGCAACGTCCCGGCGACCATTTTGCTGCTCAATTACGTTCCACCATCGGTGCTGCTGGCCTGGGCGGTAAACGTCGGCGGGTTCGGCCTGCTGCCGGGCTCTCTGGCAAACCTGATTGCGCTGCGCATGGCTGGCGATCGCCGTATCTGGTGGCGTTTCCATATCTACTCTCTGCCCATGCTGCTGTGGGCCGCGCTGGTAGGGTACGGATTGCTGCAGCTCTGATTTTCAGAGAATTGGGCAAGAAACGGACAGAAACGCCACATTCGCGCTCTCCTTTTCCGGGGTATAACTTTATTCACGATGGTGAATCACCCTGATTGAAGGAGAGTCCTATGCGTTATCAAAAACTGGGCCATACCGGCCTTTTTGTCTCTGAGCTGTGCCTCGGCACCATGACCTTCGGCGGCGAAGGCGGCCTGTGGGGGAAAGTGGGGCAGCTGCGCCAGGCGGAGGCAGAGCAGCTGGTGGGCAGCGCGCTGGATGCGGGCATCAACTTCATCGACACCGCTGACGTCTATTCAGAAGGGCGCTCGGAAGAGATTACCGGCCAGGCGCTGAAGAATCTGAAAGTGCCGCGTGAAAACGTCGTCGTGGCGACCAAAGTGTTTGGCGAAACCGGCACCGCAGGCGTGAACTCGCGCGGCAGTTCGCGCTATCACATCATCGGCAGCGTGAAGGAGAGCCTGCGTCGCCTGCAGCTCGATCATATCGATCTCTATCAACTCCATGGCTTCGATCCGGCTACCCCGATCGAAGAGACGCTGTATGCGCTGGATAACCTGGTGCAGCACGGCCACGTCCGCTATATCGGCGTGTCGAACTGGGCGGCATGGCAGATAGTCAAAGCGCTGGGCATTTCCGAACGTCTGGGGCTGGCGCGTTTTGCCTCGTTGCAAGCTTACTACACTCTTGCCGGCCGGGATCTGGAGCGCGAGCTGGTGCCGATGATGCAGAACGAAGGCCTGGGCCTGATGGTCTGGAGCCCGCTGGCGGGAGGGCTGCTCAGCGGTAAGTACGATCGCGATGGGCACTCGGCGAGCGGCGGCCGCCGTCAGGAGTTTGATTTCCCGCCGGTGAATAAAGCGCGGGCTTTTGACTGCATTGATGTGATGCGCGAGATTGCCGATGCGAAGGGTGTTTCGGTGGCGCAAATCGCGCTGGCCTGGCTGCTGCATCAGCCGGCGGTAAGCAGCGTGATTATTGGCGCGAAGCGCGCTGAGCAGCTCGCCGATAACCTCGCGGCGACCAGCATTGCCCTGAATGATGATGAACTGGCGCGGCTTGACGCGGTCAGCGCGCTGCCGCGAGAGTATCCGGGCTGGATGCTGGAGCGCCAGGGCGAATACCGCCGCGACCAGCTCGCCCAGCAGTAACTTCCTCTCTTGCACGCCGGATCGTCTGTTTCGCGATCCGGTTTTTTTATCCGTTGCGCTCACAAAACGCGATCCTGGACTTTGCCTGACGGGAGAATTTCGTTTATATGACTAGTCATGAAATTAATATGACTAGTCATAGGTGCGAGCGATGAACAGAACACTACCGGCAGATTTTTTATGGGGTAACTCGGTTTCCAGTATGCAAACCGAAGGGGCGTGGAATGAGGGCGGGAAGGGGATGTCGGTTTACGATATCCGCCAGCCGGCGGAATTTGCGTCCGACTGGAAGGTGGCAACCGACTCGTACCACCGCTACCGGGAAGACTTCGACCTGATGCAGGATTTGGGCATGAACTGCTACCGCTTCCAGATTGCCTGGAGCCGCGTTTGCCCGGAAGGCGACGGTGAGTTCAATGAAGAAGGTATCGCCTTTTATCACCAGTTTATCGATGAACTGCTTGCCCGCGGCATTGAGCCGATGATCTGCCTCTATCACTTCGATATGCCGCTGTCGCTGGCTGAACGCTACAACGGTTTTACCGACCGTCGGGTGATGGAAGCCTTTATTCGTTACGGGCAGAAGATGATCGACTGCTTTGGCGACAAGGTGAAGTGGTGGCTGACCTTTAATGAACAGAACCTTTACCACATGCCGGACGCGTTTCTGATTTCAGGCTATATGCGCGGCGAGAAGACCCTGCGCGAGCTGTATCAGATCCAGCACCACGTGATGATGGCCCACGTGCACCTGACGCAGTATCTGCACCAGGCGAAGCCGCAGTGCCTGATGGGCGGCATGCTGGCCCACGCGCTGGTCTATCCGGCGACCTGCAAACCGCGCGATATCCTTTGCGCCCAGCAGCTCGATGAGTTTTTAAACCAGAACCTGCTGCGCGCCTTCGCCGGAGAGGGCTACAGCCCGGAGGTCATGCACGTTGTCGCCCGTGAAGGCTTTGCGGATATCTACCGCGCAGAGGATCTGGCGCTGATGGCGCAGGTTAAAATCGACTATCTGGCCTTTAGCTACTACGCCAGCAAGGCGCTGGATAGCGACCCGATCCCGCCGGGCACGCCGGTGAACCACTACATGCAGTTTGGCGATAAAAAGAATGACTTTCTGCAGGCCACCGAGTGGGGCTGGCAGATTGACCCGCTGGGCTTTCGCACCATCATTACCCGCTACTACAACGACTGGCGTCTGCCGGTATTCCCGATTGAAAACGGCATCGGGGTGATTGAGTCCTGGGACGGCGAAAATCCGGTCGCTGACGATTACCGCATCGCCTATCATCGCGACCATATCAACGCCATGAAAGAGGCGATGTTTGAGGACGGCGCGCGGGTGATTGGCTATCTGGGCTGGGGGTTAATCGATATTCTCAGTTCGCAGGGAGATATGCGCAAGCGCTACGGGGTTGTCTACGTGAACCGTGAAAACCACGACCTTAAGGACCTTAAGCGCGTCCCGAAGAAAAGCTATGCCTGGCTGAAGCGGGCCATCCGCAGTCACGGCGAAGAGATGTAGCGGCGCCTCGCGCGGGCAGATGGTATATTCTGCCCGCCAGCCACTATCAGACACGTAAAAGGATCCGGGAATGACGGCCAAATATCTGAGTATCGCGCGGGAAATCAAAAAACGTATTATCAGCCGGCAGTATCCCGCCAGCGCGCCGTTACCCGACCAGTTCGCCTTAGCGGCGGAGTTCAGCACCAGCAGGATGACCATCCAGCAGGCGATGCGCCAGCTGATTGTCGAAGGCCTTATCTACACCCGTAAGGGGCAGGGAACCTTCGTGCGCAAAAACTTCCTCCAGCTTTCGCAGTGGGAGCTGCCCGGCAGCGACTATTTTGGCGCCACCAAAACCTGGGAGCATGTAGGGGAAGTGACCAGCCGGGTGATTCGCTTCGAGCTGCGTTTTCCGTCGGAAAAAGAGCAAAGCTCGTTGCTGATTGACGCCGATGCCCCGGTCTATGATTTCGTCCGCCTGCGGCTGCTCAACGAGGAACCCGTGTCGCTGGACCTCACCGTGATGCCCGTTGCGCTGGTGCCTGGCCTGAATAAAACGCATCTCGAAAGCTCGGTATTTCGCTACGTGCAGGAGACGCTGGGGCTGAAGATGATGGGATCGTATCGGGTGGTGCGGGCGATGAAACCGCAGGCGCTGGACAGGGAGCATCTCAACTGCGAAGCGAGCGACCCGGTGCTGGAGGTGGAGCAGGTGATCTATCTGGAGGACGGTACGCCGCTGGAGTATGCCCATTGCCACTATCGCTACGACCACGGCGGAATTATTCTGGTCAATAACGGATAAAAAAATGGCGGGCACCGGGCCCGCCACTCTGTGCGATGCGTTTTAGTTCAGACGCACCGGCATACCGGAACGGTTCTGGATCGCCTGATCGACCACGCTCTGGTCTACGTCAGCCTGGCTGGTAATCGCCTGTACTGATTTGGTCAGGTTAATCGGCACGATTTCGCCGCCCTGGAACTGCTCTTCCGTGGTGGACAGCGGGTTGTGAACTTCAATGAAGCGGCTGCCGTCAGGTTCGGTAGTGGCTTTTACCGGCTCATCGATAAACTCAACGCGGGTGCCGACCGGCACGTTTTCAAACAGGAATTTGATATCGTCGTTACGCAGACGCACGCAGCCGTGGCTGACGCGCAGGCCGATGCCGAAGTTAGCGTTGGTACCGTGAATAGCGTACAGGCGGCCGATATACAGCGCGTACAGGCCCATCGGGTTATCAGGGCCGGCAGGAACAACGGCCGGCAGCGGTTCACCGGCTGCGGCATATTCAGCGTGCATTTTGGCGGTAGGCGTCCAGGTCGGACCGGCTTTTTTACGCTCAACTTTCGTCACCCAGTTGATCGGCGTGTCTTTGCCTAACTGGCCGATACCGATCGGCAGCACGATGACGGTGTTGGTGCCTTTCGGATAGTAGTAGAGGCGCATTTCCGCGCTGTTGATGACGATACCTTCATGCACGGTGTCCGGCAGGATCAGCTGCTGCGGGATATTCAGCACGGTGCCGCCTTTCGGCAGGAAGGTGTCCACGCCCGGGTTGGCTTCCAGCATGTTGGATAAACCCATCTGGTATTCAGCGGCGAAATATTCCAGCGGCTGCTTGTTGCCTTCCGGAATGGTGATCACCTGGTTCTGGCCAATCAGACGGCTGCCGTCGGTGGGCAGAGGGTAGGTTACAGCAGAAGCTGTGTTGCAAAAGCCCACGATGGCGAAGGCTGCCGCGAAGAGTGTTGATAATTTCATAATCTTTATGTCGTGGGCGATGTTAATGCCGCACAGGCCTTTGTCAGTTTAAACAGGAAGTCGATGGGAGCGCATTATATGTGCTTTCCGGCAAACAGGTAAATGAGATGTGTACGAAATCACATTTTTTTCCTGTGACCCTGAGTGTAGCCCGTCAACGCGGGCTCTGCAGCCTGAAAACGGGAGGGGATTACCCCTCCAGAAGCCGCGACTGGAGCGCTTCTCGCGCCTGCGGCGTGAGCTGATACTCTTTCTCCAGCCAGGCATCGACGCTGGCGTAGCGTTCGTCGATTTGCGAAAGCGCGGCGGCAAGGTAGGACTCATGCACCGTCATCATTTCCGCCAGGTTCTGCCGGCCGCGGGGGGTCAGCGCATTGCCGAGGGACTGGAGCATGAAATCTTCGACCTGCGTCAGCATGCCCTGGGTGAGCAGATATTCCTCCATGACCGTATGACGATCGCAGCCGAGGGCGAACAGCGTCAACGCGCAGCCAACGCCGGTGCGGTCTTTTCCCACCGCGCAGTGCTGCAGCAGCGCGCCGTCGAAAGGCTCCATCAGCCAACCGGCCAGCTGGCGATAAGCGGCGTTATTGAACGGCAGCTGGCGGTAGAGCGCCAGCATAAACTGCTCGCCGTTAAGGGCGTTCAGGGTGGCGGCGTTGAGCTCGGTGACTTTGGCGTTGACGTCGCGAACGTGCGGATTCGCCGGGGCGTTGAGGTAGTGAGCCGCTTCGTTCAGCTTATCGGGGCTGCGATTCACTTCGCCCGGGTCGCGATAATCAATCACCCGGCTAAGCGGGATCGCGTCCAGATGGGTGAGGTCATCTGCCGTCATCATATGCAGCGAGCCGGAGCGGAATAACTTCCCGGTACGCACGCGACGGCCGTCGGCGGTACGCTGGCCGCCCAGGTCACGAAAGTTGATACCGCCCTGCAGCGATAAGAAAGCCGGATGGCGGGAGTGTGTGGTCATAGGTTCCTTCCAGATTAAGGTAAAAAATTACGCATTAAGCAGTGTAACCGCGCAATATGACATGACCCTAACACAGGCGTCATTGATGATTTTATAACGCCCCGTGAAAAGTGAAGCATTTGCTGGCATAATGTCTGGTTCATCACACTTCTCATTCTCTATTTTCAGGATAACCCCGTGCTAGTATCCAGCAACGTCACCATGCAGTTCGGCAGTAAGCCGCTGTTCGAAAATATTTCCGTCAAATTTGGCGGCGGCAACCGTTACGGCCTGATTGGCGCCAACGGTAGCGGCAAATCCACCTTTATGAAGATCCTCGGCGGCGATCTTGAGCCGACGCTGGGCAACGTCTCCCTCGATCCGAACGAGCGTATCGGTAAGCTGCGTCAGGATCAGTTTGCGTTTGAAGAGTTCAGCGTGCTGGATACGGTCATTATGGGCCACGGCGAGCTGTGGGAAGTGAAGCAGGAGCGCGATCGCATCTACTCCCTGGCGGAGATGAGCGAAGAAGATGGCTACAAAGTGGCTGACCTGGAAGTGCTGTACGGCGAGATGGACGGTTACTCCGCTGAAGCGCGCGCCGGCGAACTGCTGCTCGGCGTCGGCATCCCGGTTGAACAGCATTACGGCCCGATGAGCGAAGTCGCTCCCGGCTGGAAGCTGCGCGTGCTGCTGGCGCAGGCGCTGTTCTCTAACCCGGACATTCTGCTGCTTGATGAACCGACGAACAACCTGGACATCGACACCATCCGCTGGCTGGAGCAGACCCTCAACGATCGCGACAGCACCATGATCATCATTTCGCACGACCGTCACTTCCTGAATATGGTCTGTACCCACATGGCGGATCTGGATTACGGCGAGCTGCGCGTTTACCCGGGCAACTACGATGAGTACATGACCGCGGCGACCCAGGCGCGCGAACGTCTGCTGGCGGACAACGCCAAGAAAAAAGCGCAGATTGCCGACCTGCAATCTTTCGTCAGCCGCTTTAGCGCCAACGCCTCTAAATCTCGCCAGGCGACCTCGCGCGCCCGTCAGATTGACAAAATTAAGCTGGACGAAGTGAAAGCGTCCAGCCGTCAGAACCCGTTCATTCGCTTTGAGCAGGATAAGAAGCTGTTCCGTAACGCCCTGGAAGTGGAAGCGCTGGCGAAAGGCTTTGATAACGGCCCGCTGTTTAAAAACGTCAATCTGCTGCTGGAAGTGGGGGAGAAGCTTGCCATTCTGGGCGCCAACGGCGTGGGTAAATCCACGATGCTGAAAACCCTGGTCGGCGATCTGACGCCCGATAACGGTACCGTTAAATGGTCTGAGAACGCGCAGATTGGCTACTACGCGCAGGATCATGAGTATGAATTTGAAAACGATCTGACGGTATTCGAGTGGATGAGCCAGTGGAAACAGGAAAGCGATGATGAGCAGGCGGTGCGCAGCATCCTGGGTCGTCTGCTGTTCAGTCAGGACGATATCAAGAAGCCGGCGAAAGTGCTCTCCGGTGGCGAAAAAGGCCGCATGCTTTTCGGTAAGCTGATGATGCAAAAACCGAATATCCTGGTGATGGATGAACCAACCAACCACCTGGATATGGAATCGATCGAATCGCTGAACATGGCGCTGGAGATGTATCAGGGCACCCTGATCTTTGTTTCCCACGACCGTGAGTTTGTGAGCTCGCTGGCGACCCGAGTGATTGAAATTACGCCGGAGCGCGTTGTGGACTTCACCGGTAACTACGAAGATTATCTGCGCAGCAAAGGTATCGAATAATATTGCTGTTGTCTGTCCCGGATTGCGGCGCTGCTGCGCCTTATCCGGGCTACCGGCCCGCAGACGGCGGTGAACCTGTAGCCCGGGCAAGGCGCGTTAAGCGCCGCCCCCGGGAGCGGTGCGCAGCGTGGCTGAATTCCCCGGAGGCGATGCTGCGCATCTGTCCGGGCTACCGGCCCGCAGACGGCGATGAACCTGTAGCCCGGGCAAGGCGCGTCAAGCGCCGCCCCCGGGAGCAGAGCGCAGCGTGGCTGAATTCCCCGGTGGCAGCGCGAAAAAGGTGAGGGCTACACCCGCCACTCGCTCCTTTCTTCACCGTTCACCAGCAGCCTGCGTTTTTCCCCCGCCGGCAACGACACCTTCAGCGCTTTCCACGCCGGACGATAATCGCCGCGCGCGTTCACCTTCAGGTTGATGCTGGCGCTATCGCAAACCATTTCCCATTCTACCCACAGCGCATGGCCATTCTGATAGCCCCAGCTTTCGCCATCATCTTCAAACAGCAGGCCGCGACGGGTCCCCACGCCCTTCAGCGGGAACAGCTTCAGCTCGCGGCAATCGTCTTTTTGCGCATCGACGTGGCGGATACGCTCGCTCAGCGGCAGGCCTGCTCCGGCGCGAACCAGCAGCGGCAGTTTTTCCAGCGGCGCATCAAGGACGATCCACTGACCTCCCGCGAACCACTGGTGGCTATCAAAGTCGTACCAGCCGTCCTGATTGGCCGGCAGCCAGACGCGGCGCTGACGTGCGCCGGGTTCGACGACGCTGGCGACCAGCAGATCGCGACCCAGCAGGAAGTCGTCGCATTCGGCAAACGTCTGCGGATCGTGTTCGTGATCGAGGAAGGTCGGACGCAGCATCGGTTCATCGTCGGCGTGAGCCTGCCACAGCAGCGTATAGAGGTACGGCAGCAGACGATAGCGCAGCTCAATGGCTGAACGGATAGCCGGCGTGACTTCCGGGTACATCCAGGCTTCGTTGACCGTCTGGTCGTCATTCCACGAGTGAATGGTAAAGCGCGGATGCATAACGCCGTTTTGTACCCAGCGTACGAACAGCTCCGGGTCCGGTTTATCGCCAGAGAAGCCGCCAACATCGTGGCCGACATTGAACAGCCCGGAGAGGCTCATTCCCAGCCCCATGCGGGTGTTATAGCGCAGCGTATCCCAGTTGGTACGGTTATCGCCGCTCCAGGTCTGGACGTAGCGCTGCATCCCGGCGCAGCCGGAGCGAGAGATCAGGTACGGTCGTTTGTGCGGCGCAAAGCGCTGCTGAGCCTCCAGAGACGCGCGCATCATCAGCAGCGGCATGACCGGGCGAATATGTTTAATGGCAATTTCCTCGCCAAACCCGTAACAGCGGGCTTCGCCGTCCCAGACTTCATACTCGTTATTATCGTTCCACGTGGAGTCGATACCCATCTCCAGCAGCTGGGTTGTCACGCCTTCCTGCCACCAGGCGACGGTCTGCGGGTTGGTAAAGTCAAGGTGCGACCCTTCGTCATCCCAGAAGCTGGAGCGCTCGGGAGCATCCGCCTGTGAATCGCGGATAAAAAGCCCGCGCTCCGCGACCTCGTTATAGCGCGGATGGTCCTGCAGCAGGCAGGGCTTAATATTGGCGGCGAGCTTCAGTCCGGCATCGTGGAAGGCCTGGCTCATCACCTTCGGCTGCGGCACCTTGTCGTTGTTCCAGTTAAAGACGTAGCGCTTGCCGTCAATCGAGGTATAGCCGGAAGAGAGCTGGAACGAATCGCACGGAATGGCGTGTTCATCACACAGGCGGATGAAGTTCATCAGCTGGTTTTGCGCATCCGGCGCGTCGGTGTAGTGCATCGTCGAACCGCTGTAGCCGAGACTCCATTTCGGTCCGAAGAGCGTTTTGCCGGTCAGGCGTACGAATGCTTTGGTGATATCCAGTACCCGTTTGCCGGAAAAAAGATAGTAATCGATGTCGCCGGCTTCCGCCTGCCAGCGGCGATAGGCGGTATGGTAATTATCGATTTCGTTGCCGAGATCCAGCCAGCAGCTGCTCAGGTTGTCGTAAAACAGACCGTAGCTGACATCGCTACGCTGCGCGATGGTAAACGGAATATGTTTGTACAGCGGGTCGGTGCTCGCCGCGTTATAGCCCATGGCGTCGAGGTTACGCATCTCATAGCGCTTCCCGTTACGCTGCAGATCGCCGGCTTTTTCGCCCAGACCGTAGAAGCGTTCGTCTTTGCGTCGGCTCAGGTAGTGGGCAACGCCGTCGCCGTGCGCATTCGCCAGGTAGGCGCTGGTGGGGCGGTCGTTAACCAGCGGCTGCCACTCGCCGGCCTCATCGCGATAGCTCCATTCCAGCCACAGCGGCTGGTGGACGGTGACGCGCAGCTGGTCGGTGGCGATGCTCAGGGTATCGCTATGCTCCGTGAGCTGCCAGGCGGGGAGGCTAAAGCCGCTCAAATCTTCGCGCGGGCGTCCTTCCCACGGCACGTCCTGCTGGGGAGCGATACTCCAGGTGCGATCCAGCGCCAGCTGGCCGTGCCGCTTTAGCAGCACGCGGAACATATTCTCTTCCAGCACGTACAGACACAGGGTGTGCTGGCCGTCTACGATCAGCTCAACGTGGTGGTCCAGCCGTTGGTGCAAAGTCCAGTTTTTCAAAGTCTTCATTTTTTACATCCACTCTCAGGCGCGTTTTGCGCGACGTTCAGCAATAAATGCCACCAGGAATACCGCGCCAATCAGGTCAAAGAACCCCATGGCGATAAATAGCGGGTTGAAGCCGATTTTGTCGGCGGTGACGCCAATCAACAGCGAGAACAGAAAGCTGGCGATCCAGGCGGCGGAGCCGCGCATCCCGTTCACGGTCGCCATCTGTCCTTTATCGAACGACTCCACCACCAGCGCGCTGAGCATGCAGGAGATGATCTGGTGGCCGAAGCCGCCTATCGAAATCAGCACGATGGTGATATAGGGATCGCGGGTGATCGCCACGGTGGCGAGCGAAATCATCAGGAAGGCGCCGGTGACGGAGCTGGCGACCACCGAGTTCACCCGCGAACAGCCGAACCAGCGGGTATATAGTTTGGTCAGATAGCCGCTGGCGACGCTGCCGAGGTCGGCCGCCAGAAACGGCAGCCAGGCAAACATGGCGATTTGTTTTAAATCCATGCCGTGCTCTTTCGCCAGGTAGAGCGGTACCCAGAAGCTCAGCACCGCCCAGGCAGGCTCAGCCATAAAGGCCGGAATGGCGATACCGTAGAAGCGCTTGTTTTTCGATACGGTTTTCAGCGCGGTAAAGAAGGGCAGTTTGACCGGTGGCGCTTCATTGTCCTGCTGGATCAGCGCCAGCTCAGCTTTACCCAGGTTAGGGTGTTTTTCCGGGTTATGATAGAACGCCCACCACAGCACGACCCACAGCAGCGCCAGCGCGCCGGTGAACATGAATGCCCCCTGCCAGCCGAACGAAGCGTGTGCGAAGTAGATAATCGGCGGCGCCAGCATGGCGCCCACGGAGAAGCCGACGCCCGCCCAGCCTGCCGCGATCGGCCGCTCGGATTTTGGAAACCACTCACCCAGCGTTTTGGCGTTGGCTGGCGTCGCCGCCGCCTCAGCGCCGCCCATGAAAAAGCGCAGAATCGCCAGGTGCAGCCAGCTCCCCGCCCCGGCATGGGCGATGCAGGCGATGGCCCACAGGGTGGCGCAGATCATAAAGCCGAGCTTGAGGCCAATAACGTCGATAAGCCAGCCGCAGAGCGGCTGGAAAATGGTGTACGCCAGCTGAAAAGCGCCGACTATCCATGAGTACTGTTCAGTGGTAATACCCAGGGAGGTTTTTAGTTCCGGGGCGATAATCCCCAACGAATTACGCGTGATGTAGTTAACGGTGACGCCGAGTAAAAACAGCACCAGCATCCACCAGCGCAGGTTCTTCACTATGCGGCGCGATTTACTGACCGCCATATCATTATTGAGGCCTTGGCTCATAGAACTCTCCACGAGACATGTAGTAGGGAAAATTGACCAACCCGCTTGCTGAGTTGTCGCTAAAATTTTCTATTTCGTTGTTTGTTAAGGTTGATGTCTCGACACTATTGGTTGACTAATCTCAAAGGTGTTGGACCAATTCAGGCTAAGGGAGAATGCGAGCGGGCAATAGCGACAATTCTGCAAATATTTTCATGGAACGATCCAGATCGCAGTATGACATCGCCAAATCGCTTAAAAATATTCACATTCTCAATATGAAAATTTTTTCATGAGCTAAGTAGAGCGCGATCACAAAATGGACAAAAAGCTGAAAGTGAGCGAAATCGCGGCGCGTACCGGGCTGTCGGTGAGCACGGTATCGCGGGTGCTGGCGGGGAAAGCAAATACCAGCGCCAGGGCTCGCCAGAGGGTACTGGATTGCGCCCGCGAGCTGGGCGTGATGGAGGGTATCGCCGCCGGGCGAATGCTGCTCAATAATCTGGTGGTCTTTGCCCCTCAGCGCGCTTTCGATGAACGCACGGATATTTACTACTATCGGGTGATTCAAAGCATCAATAGCGCCCTTATGCCGCATGAGGTACACCTGCGCTATTGCGCGCTGGAAGAGAACGACAGCGATGCCAATTTGTTTTTGCAGCGCATGCATGAAGCATCGACCCAGGCCGCGATTTTACTGGGTATCGACGATCCGCATATTCACGATCTGGCGGCCGATCTGGCGAAGCCCTGCGTGATGATTAACTGCCACGACGCGGGAATGCGTTTACCCTCCGTCGCGCCGGATCATCGGCTGATCGGGCAGTTCGCCGCCCGGTATCTGTTTGAGATGGGGCATCAGGCGATCATGAACGTGATGTGCCTGCGCCGCTATACCATGGAGCTGCGTCTGCTGGGCATTAAGCAGGCGTGGCGGGCGCGGAATCTCCGTTTCGTTGACGGCAGGGATTTACTCGCTGTGGCCAACTTCAGCGCCAGGGATACGGAGGAAAAAGTCGGGGAGTGGCTGGATCAGCGCGGCGATGGCCCGCTGCCGACGGCATTTCTGGTGGGCGGTGATTTTATGGCGGCAGGCACGATCGCCGCATTACAAAAACGCGGTTTGCGCGTCCCGCAGGATGTTTCCGTCATGAGCATCGACGGCTTTAACCTGGCGGCGATCCAGGATGTACCGCTAACCGCCGTCCACGTCCCACGCGATGAATTAGGGGCCGAAGCGGTACATTTATTACAGCAGAGACTGATCCGTCCCGATGCGCCGCACGGCGCGTTACTCCTGCATGGGACGCTGGCAGTACGCGATTCGGTACGGCGGATACGCGCCGGTAACCGCCGTACCGCCGTTGAAGCGAAGGGGCTATATGATGATTAATTCGCCATCCCCAACGCGCGCTTACCGTGGATATTTAAGTCATCCAGCGTAAAGCGGCCTTCCCAGTCGCTTTCATAATCCTCGCGGGGGAAATCTCCCGGCGAAGCGCCGCGCGCCAGCGCCGCTTTGACCTTCTGCGCGTAGGCGAGGTTTTTCTCGCACATTGGCGCGGCGGGAATATACATCACGTTGCCCCAGCCCTGCTGATTTTCCACCGGCGCGACCGAGTGGATCACGTCGCAGTGCCACCATACCGAATCGCCCGCATTCAGCGCCGGAATAGAGCTTAAGGCTTTGATCAGCAGCGGGTGCCATTTTTCCGAAATCGGCAGCACCTTGCCCGGCGCGACGCCGCACAGCTCATCTTCCGGGACATCATCGAGCAGCGGACGCAGCAGCACGTAAGCCATCGCTTCCGGGATCGGCACCACGTGTAGCAGACCCTGATCGGGGATCATATCGGAGAGCGCGGTCCACCCCTGGAAGGTGCGGAACACCGAGCATTTGGTGGTGTTGTCGACCGTATACTCTTCGACTTCGGTGCGGTGCGCCGCGTCCCACGGGTCGTAAGCATCAATGTTGCCGTTAAACACGTCGGCAAACACTTTCTGATAGGCCGGCAGCAGCCAGCGCTCCAGGGCGCCGGAATCGGTATGCGCCCCCAGTCCTTTCGAGGTGGTTCCCGGCGGGCGGCGGCGAATGCGGTCCGGGTAAATGACGCTGACGTCCGGGTCGAACCACTGCTTGCCGTCGCGGTTAAAGGTCCACAGACGGTTGAGGAACGACTGCACGGCGGCCATTTCATCGCTCTGTCGCGCCTGCATCTGCGCCTGGGACCAGTAAATAGGATAGATTTCCGGGCGCGAAGCTTCCAGCGACCCGAAAAAGGTATCGCCGGGACCTTTATAAACGTCATCGAAATGGTTGCGGTCGAGATACTCGAGCATTGCGTTGTCCCACGCCAGCGCCTGTTCGCGAGAAAAATGGCCCTTGATAACGGCGCAGCCGCGACGCTTGATGAGCTCGCGCTGGGCTTCCGTGACCTGGCCCCGGGCAATATCGGCGAACGGGATCGTTGGCCAGACGTCCTGACCGCTGGCCTTAAGGGCGTCAATCTCTTCCAGACGCGCGGAGATACGCGCCGTCAGCCGATCGAACACCGCCTGCACGTCGCCAATTTGCGCCCGCAGCTCCTGTTTAATCCGGCGGATGGCCGCTTTGGGGTCGGCGGGTAAAGTTTCACAGGTATGGGTAACAGCCATAATGACCTCTCATCTTTCATTCGAAAGTAATTTATCTTACATATGATAATTTAAGTTAAAATTAAGTTAATGCAAGTTTAAAATTATGCGGAGGTGCACAAAACGGGAAGCCGGGGCGGTAAACCCCGGGTGGCGTTACTCGTTGAACGGGGCGGTGTGGTCGAGGACGGCCTGAATGACGTTCAGCGCGCCGTCGTGGTTGTTATCATCGGTGGCAAAACGCGACACCGCCTTGATGCTTTCGGCGGCGTTGGCCATCGCGAAAGAGTATTTCACCAGCTTGAGCATTTCCGTATCGTTAGCGCTGTCGCCAATGGCTACGCAGGCCTGCGGCGAGAGGTTCCAGCGCTTCAGCAGGCGGCTGATGCCGTTGGCTTTATGCAGGCCGGGGATAATCAAATCGACGAAGCCGAAGCCGCTGGTGACCGGCTTCATAATGCCGTCCAGCGAGACGTGCAGCTTGTCGATAAGCTGCGGGATTTCGCTATCCGGCAGGTTAAGGGAAAACTTAAACAGCGTGTCGTCGATGTCATGATAGCTGCTAATGCGCTGCAGGCGATGGTAGTGCTTTGACATCAGGGTGACGAACGCCTCGGGCGCGCGCTCGCTGACGTAAGCGCTCTTGAGGCCGCAGGCGACGAAGTTGAGCTGCGGGTCTTTCAGCAGTTCGCCGATGACGACCTGGGATTCATGACGGGTGAGTTCGCCGTGGAACAGCTGTTGACCGCGTTCGTAAACCAGCGCGCCGTTCTCGGCAACAAAGGAGATTTGGTCCCGGATTTCCGGGAAAAAAGAGATCAGCTGGTAGTACTGGTTGCCGCTGGCGACCACGAACTCAATACCCTGCTGCTGGAGTTGCGCAAACTGCGCGAGAAAACGCGAGCGGTCATACTGCTTGGCGTCATTGAGAAAAGTTCCGTCCATATCGGTGACGATAACTTTAACGGTCATAACACATGCTCCTGGCTTAACTTCGACCAGTAACATTCTAATTACAATGTGATGGGGAGCACAAATTTATTTCGAATGAAAGTTTGCGTTCACCTCTGTGCAGCAGAAAACCCCGGATTGCGGCGTAAACGCCTTACCCGGGCTACCGGCCCGCAAACGGCTTCGAACCTGTAGCCCGGCTAAGCGTAGCGCAAGCCGGGGGATGTGACTTACAGCGTATGCTCGGTACGGGCGATAATATCGTCCTGTGCATCCGGCGACAGGGCGGTAAAGAACGCCGAGTATCCGGCCACGCGGACCACTAAATCACGATACTGGTCTGGGTGTTTCTTCGCTTCCAGCAGCGTCTCGCGCGACACGATGTTGTACTGAATATGCCAGCCTTTATGCACCTCGAAGAAGGTGCGCAGCAGCACCATCAGTTTCTGCTTATCGGATTCGTTCTCCAGCGTGGCCGGGTTCAGCTTCTGGTTAAGCAGTACGCCGCCGAGGATTGAGCCGGTCGGCAGTTTGCCCACCGAGCTGATTACCGCAGTCGGCCCGAGATGGTCGGTGCCGGAGGCCGGGCTGGCCCCTTCCGCCAGCGGCGAGTGCGCTTTACGGCCATCCGGCGTCGCCATCGTTTGGGCGCCAAACGGCACGTTGGCGGAAATGGACGAGGTGCCGGCGTAGTAGTTGCCGCCGATCGGGCCGCGGCCGTAGCGCGGGTTATGATACAGCTTCAGCTCGTCGATATAGGTCTGGTAGGCGCGAGCCAGCAGCATATCCACGCTGTCTTCATCGTTACCGTATTTCGGCGCGCCGTTGATTAAGCGCTGGCGCAGCTGCTCGTGGGTCAGGCCTTCGAAGTCTTCAGCCAGCGCCTTTGCCAGCTCCTGCTGACCAATAACGCCCTGATCGAACACCAGCTTCTTCACTGCCGCCAGGCTGTTGCCGAGGTTAGCGATGCCGACCTGCAGACCGGAAACCCAGTCATACTTCGCGCCGCCCTGCTTGATGCTCTTCGCGCGCTCGATGCAGTCATCGACCAGCGCCGAGCAGAGAATATCGTGCACGTTCTCTTCCAGCATGGTGTCGACCACGTACTCAATCTCGATAGATTTGCGCGTGTAGTAGCGGATCTGCGTATCCCAGTCGGCCAGAACCTGTTCAAAGTTGTCGAAGTTGCCTTTTGACAGCGCATGTTCCTGCGGCAGGAAAACCTGGCCGCTGGTGGCGTCGCGGCCGCCTTCCAGGGTTGCCAGCATGACGCGGGCGAAGTTGATAAAGCTCATCCCGGTGCAGCGATAGCCCCATTTACCGCCGACGGCGGTTTCGATGCAGCCGATAGCGGCATAGTCGTACGCGTCCTGCGGCTCAATCCCCAGCTTGATAAATTCCGGGATGACGATTTCATCGTTGTTGAACGCCGGCATGCCGAAGCCGCAGCGGATCACCTGCACGCAGGCGTCGAGGAAGTCGTTGCTCATGCCCGCGTGATAGCGCACGCTGAGGTTAGGTTGAGTCGAACGCAGCCGACCGCAGGATTCCAGGATAGCGTAGGAGAGCGGGTTCACCGCGTCCTGCGCGTTGCCGTCCACCAGATTCTGGCCGCCGATGGTGACGTTCTGGTACAGCGGGCTACCGGCGGAAGCCTTAGAGTGCGAGCCGGAGCGAATTTTGTTCACTTCCAGCAGCTTCAGCCAGCAGCAGTGCAGCAGCTCGATGGCGTGTTCGCGATCCAATGATTGCGCCAGCTCAACGTCGCGGCGATAGTAAGGGTAGAGATACTGGTCCATACGGCCGAAAGAGACCGAGTGACCGTTGGATTCGATCTGCAGAATCAGCTGGATGAAATAGCACAGCTGCAGCGCCTGCCAGAAGGTTTTCGGCGGCTCGTGGGCGATAATATCGCAATTTTCGGCTATCGCCAGCAGCTCGTCGCGGCGGGATTCGCGGCTCTCCGTCGCGGCCATGCTGCGCGCCAGCCCGGCATAGCGCTTACAGTGGTCGCTGACCGCTTCCAGCACGATATCAATGGCTTTAAGGAACTGCTCGCCGTGCAGATCTTCCAGCACGGTCAGGTTAATGCGCGAACGGCGCTCGGCGACTTTCGCCCGCATGCCGTCGAGGCCTTTTTCCAGCAGCAGCGGATAGTTGACCGCAAGGTGAGCGTCGCCGGAGGTCATATTGCCTTCGGCTTTGATAATGCCGGTCGCCAGCAGCGCTTTTTGCTCGTCGGTAAACATGCCGTAGCAGCGATCTTGTACGGTTTGACCGCGCCACCACGGGCACACTTCATGGAGCACGCGTTTGTTCTCTTCGCTAACGGCAAAACCGGCGCCGGGGCGATCGGCGAGGTCGTCGATCTCTTTTTCGATCCAGCTAACGGTGTATTCCGGGAAGATAGGCGCCGCGCGAACTTCGCTGGCCTGGTTGCCGACGATCAGTTCATCGTGCTTAATCCAGATCGTGCGTTCCGCCAGGTGATGGGCCAGCGCCAGCGCGCGGCGTACCGGGATCGGCTTATCCAGGTGCTGCTGATAGGCTTCGGTATAGTGCAGGGCGCGCTCGGTACAAACCGGCGGCTTAACGATATGCACCAGCGCCATTTTATGCGCCTGAATGCGCGGGCTCAGAGTATCCAGTTTCAACGTTGTCATAAGGTTATCCTCGTAGAGTCGCCGTTAAACCTTTGCTCTGAGCATAGCGCTGCGCGAAGGCGAGCAGCTCGGGTGCAGCAAGCGGTTTATCCGGAGCGGTATAGGGCTGACTGAGTAATTGGTATTTATTCATGCCTAAGGTGTGGTAAGGCAGGAAGTGGATCTCGCCAACCTGTAAACGGTCAGCGGCAAAATCGGTAATGGCGGCAATATCGCTTTCGTTGGCGTTAAAGCCCTGGATCAGCGGCACGCGAATGATGATTTTCTTTCCGGCCTGCGCGACGCGCTGCAGGTTATCCAGCACCCGGCGGGCGCTGCCGTCCGTCCACTGCTGAAAAATCGCTTCGTTGACGTGCTTGAGGTCGGCGAGAAACAGGTCGATAAACGGCAAAGCGGGTTCGACGTATTTCCACGGCACGTGCAGGCAGGTTTCGACCGCGGTGTGGATCCCCGCGTTGTGGCTGGCCTCAAACAGCTGTCGGGCCAGTTCGGGATTCATAAACGGCTCGCCGCCGGAAAGCGTGACGCCGCCGCCGCTGCGGTCGTAAAACGGTTTGTCGCGCAGCACCGTGGCCATAATCTCTTCGACGCTTTTCTCTTCGCCGCACACGGTTAATGCCGTGCTCGGGCAGCAGTCGCGCAATTTGCCGATATGCGCATCGGTGAGCTTTTCGCGGTGGATAATCAGACCGTCCAGCTTGCGGGTAATCACCTCCGGCGCAGCCTGCTGGCAGAGGTCGCAGCCGTCCAGGCAAAGGCGGGCGTCATACAGCAAATCCGCCGTGCGGGCGCGGCTTTCCGGATTCTGGCACCAGCGGCAGCCCAGCGAACACCCTTTGAGGAAGACAACAGTGCGGATCCCCGGGCCGTCATGGGTTGAATAACGCTGAATGTTGAAGATCATGATTCACCCTCTTATTTGCATATGAAGATTAAATTACTTTCGAATGAAAGTTGTATTGATATAAATCAACAAGCAGAAAGAGGAAGGAGAATGAAGGTTAAAATGCCGCTGCGGGTCACAAAACATCCGGCGACAGCGCCGCCGGAAAAGGATCAGGGCGTACCGCACACCTCGCAGTGAGGGTTACGAGGCAGCCTCATTTCGCGGAACTGGCAGCGCATGGCGTCGTACATGACGATTTTTCCCGTTGCCGGGCTACCGTAGCGGGCCAGCAGCTTAATCGCTTCCATCGCCTGCAGCGAACCGATGGTGCCAACCAGCGGCGCCATGACGCCGGCTTCGACGCAGGTGAGGGCGTTTTCGCCAAACAGGCGGCTCAGGCAGCGGTAGCAGGGTTCATCTTCCTGATACGTAAAGACGCTGATTTGCCCTTCCATGCGAATCGCCGCGCCGGAGACCAGCGGCGTTTTATGGCGGAAACATCCGGCGTTGAGCTGGTTACGGATCGCGACGTTGTCGGTACAGTCGAGCACCAGATCGTGGGCGGCGATTTGCGCCGCCAGCGCCTCGTCTTCCAACCGCGCGTTGAGCGCCGTGAGCTGAACGTGGGGATTAATCCGCGCCAGCGCGGCGCGGGCGGAGTCGACCTTCGGCTGGCCGATGGTGTCGTCGCTGTGCAGCGTCTGGCGCTGAAGGTTGGAGAGCGAGACGGTGTCGAAATCGAGCAGGGTTAGCTGGCCCACGCCTGCCGCCGCCAGATACTGCGCGGCGGCGCAGCCCAGCCCGCCGAGGCCGACGACCAGCACACGGGAGGCTTTCAGCTGCTCCTGACCGTCAAAATCGAAATCGCGGAGAATAATCTGCCGGTTATAGCGCAGCATCTCCGCATCGCTCAGCTCCATGCCCATTACAGCCCTCCGAACAGATGATTAAACGGCTCGACTTCCACCCATTCGCCCGCTTCCACGTTGCCGCGCTCGCGTTCGAGAACGATAAAGCAGTTGCCGAGGCTGAATGAACTGAAGATATGCGAGCCCTGGTGACCGGTGCTGCTAACCACCAGCTCGCCGTCGGGACCGCGCTGCAGCACGCCGCGCTGAAAATCGAGGCGGCCCGGCGATTTCTTCAGGCCGGAGGCGGCGCGAACGCGCAGGCGCATCGGCTGAGCTTGCCCGACGTTGCCGGACAGCTTCGCCAGCAGCGGCTGAACCAATTGGTAGAAGGTCAGCGTTGCGGAAACCGGGTTGCCGGGCAGGCCGCAGAACCAGCTGTGGTTGAGCTTGCCGAAAGCGAAAGGTTTACCCGGCTTAATCGCCAGCTTCCAGAAGCCGATTTCCCCCAGCTCTTCGAGGATCGCTTTGGTGTAGTCCGCCTCGCCGACGGAAACGCCGCCGGAGCTAATCACCACGTCGGCCTGCTGGTCAGCCTGAATAAAGGCTTCGCGCAGTTTAGCCGGGTCGTCGGGAATAATGCCGAGGTTAATGACCTCGCAGCCCAGCTCCTGCAGCATCAGGTGCACCGCCAGGCGGTTGGTATCGTAAATTTGCCCGTCGGCCAGCGGCTGGCCCGGTAGCTGGAGCTCATCGCCGGTGGAGAAGACCGCCACCCGCACTTTACGCACCACCTCAACCTCGGCAATCCCCAGCGAGGCGATGACCGGCAGCTCGGCGGCGGTCAGGCGGGTACCTGCGGGGAAGACGACCGCGCCGTGGGCGATGTCTTCGCCAAGACGACGAATATTCTGCCCGTTTTTCACCGGGGCGAGGAAGCGGATACCCTCATCGGTTTGTTCGGCCTGCTCCTGCATCACCACCGCGTCGCAGCCTTCCGGCACCGGCGCGCCGGTCATAATGCGGATACAGGTGCCCGCGGGCCAGACGCCGTCAAAGGGTTGACCGGCGAAGGCCTTGCCGGCCACCGGCAGCGCTGCGCCGTCGGTGAGATCCGCCAGGCGCACGGCGTAGCCGTCCATCGCCGAGTTATCAAAACCGGGAACGTTAAGCGGCGAAACGAGATCATGGGCGGTCACGCGCGAAAAGGCCTGCAACAGCGGTACGGTATCCGTCGCATTCAGCGGCGTAATACGAGTGAGCATCTGGGTCAGGGCTGTGTCGAGCGGCATCAGTCCGGCGGTAAAATCCATGGGTTTCTCCTGCGGGCAAACATCGAAAACGCCTATTATGGCAGAAAAGAGAGACGGGCTATAACCCATCTGGCGACAAGCTTTACATCACCGTCCGCTCTTTCTATATTCAAAAATTGTATAGGACAGTCAGCACGATAATGATATTTATACACTTTATCGTTAAGGAATGGCGCAATGGGTAAGGCGGTTATAGCAATTCACGGCGGGGCCGGGGCGATTAGCCGCGCGCAGATGACGCCGGCGCGCGAGCGGGAGTACGTGGCGGCGCTGTCGGCGATTGTCGATAGTGGACAAAAAATGCTGGCGGCCGGGGCCAGCGCGCTGGATACGGTAACCGAAGCGGTCCGGCTGCTGGAGGAGTGCCCGTTATTTAACGCCGGTATTGGCTCGGTATTTACCCGCGATAGCCGCCATGAGCTCGATGCCTGCGTGATGGATGGTTACAGCTTACAGGCGGGGGCCGTGGCCGGGGTTCAGCATTTACGCAATCCGGTGCTGGCGGCGCGGCTGGTGCTGGAGCAAAGCCCGCACGTGCTGTTGATTGGCGAGGGGGCGGAAGCGTTTGCCGCTTCCCGCGGTATGGCGCGGGTCGATAACAGCCTGTTTTCGACTTCCGAGCGTTTGCTGCAGCTGCGTCAGGCGCAGGAGGGGGACGATATCGTGCTCGATCACCACGCCGCGCCGCTGGATGAACGGCACAAAATGGGCACCGTCGGCGCGGTCGCGATGGATCTGGCGGGCAACCTCGCGGCGGCGACCTCCACCGGCGGCATGACCAATAAGCTACCGGGACGCGTCGGCGACAGCCCGCTGCCCGGTGCGGGCTGCTATGCCAATAACGCCAGCGTCGCCGTTTCCTGTACCGGTACCGGCGAAGTGTTTATACGTACGCTCGCGGCCTACGATATTTCGGCGCTGATGGAGTATAGCCAGCTCAGCCTGCAGGAGGCCTGCGAAAGGGTGGTGATGGAGAAACTTCCGGCGCTGGGCGGCAGCGGCGGCCTGATCGCCATCGACAGAGAAGGCAACGTGGCGCTGCCGTTTAATAGCGAAGGCATGTACCGGGCCTGGTGTTATGCGGGCGATACGCCCACGATTGGTATTTATCGCGAATAAGAGGAAAGGGCGTTGCCGCATAGTCAAGAAATCGATGCCGATGATGTTCTGCAGGTGCGCGGCCTGAACGTCGTGTTCAATCAGCAGCAGCAGCAGGCTTTTTCCGCCGTCCGCGACCTGTCGTTTACCCTGCGGCGCGGCGAGACGCTGGCGATTGTCGGCGAGTCCGGCTCCGGGAAGTCGGTGACGTCCCTGGCGCTGATGCGCCTGCTCGACCAGGCGGTCAGCGAAGTGCGCAGCGATGCGCTGCTGCTGCGTCGTCGCAGCCGACAGGTGATTGAGCTGAGCGAACAGTCTGAAACCGAGATGCGCGGCGTGCGCGGCGCGGATATGGCGATGATCTTCCAGGAGCCGATGACGTCGCTGAATCCGGTCTTCACCATCGGTGAACAGATTGCCGAATCTATCCGCTTACACCAGGGGCTGAAGCATGATGAGGCCCTGCGCGAAGCGAAGAAAATGCTCGATCAGGTGCGCATTCCGGAAGCGGAAGCCATGCTCTCGCGCTATCCTCATCAGCTTTCCGGCGGGATGCGTCAGCGGGTGATGATCGCCATGGCGCTCTCCTGCCGACCGGCTGTGCTGATTGCCGATGAACCGACCACCGCGCTGGACGTGACTATTCAGGCGCAGATTTTACAGCTGATTGCCGTCCTGCAAAAAGAGATGGCGATGGGTGTTATCTTTATTACCCACGATATGGGCGTGGTCGCCGATATCGCCGACCGCGTGCTGGTGATGTATCGCGGCGAAGCGGTGGAAACCGGCAGCGTGGAGGAGATTTTCCGCGCCCCGAAGCACCCGTATACTCAGGCGCTGCTGGCCGCGGTGCCGCGGCTGGGGGCAATGCGCGGCACTTCACTGCCGCGCCGCTTCCCGCTGTTAAACCAGAGCCCGTCGCCGGAGGGGCAGAACACCGTTGTGCCCGGGGAACCGATCCTGAAAGTTCGCGATCTGGTGGCGCGCTTCCCGCTGCGTAGCGGTATTCTCAACCGCATTACCCGCGAGGTGCATGCGGTCGAAAAGGTCAGCTTTGATTTATGGCCCGGCGAAACCCTGAGCCTGGTGGGGGAGTCCGGCTGCGGTAAATCAACGACCGGCCGGGCGCTGCTGCGGCTGGTGGAAACTCAGGGCGGCAGCATCACCTTCAACGGCCAGCGGATTGATACGCTGACGGGCAGTAAGCTTCAGGCGCTGCGCCGCGATATCCAGTTTATCTTTCAGGACCCCTACGCCTCCCTCGACCCACGGCAAACGGTGGGCTATTCGATTATGGAACCGCTGCGCGTGCATCGGCTGCTGGAGGGCGATGCCGCTCGTGAGCGGGTCAGCTGGCTGCTGGAACGCGTCGGGCTGGAGCCGGAGCATGCGTGGCGCTATCCGCACGAGTTTTCCGGCGGCCAGCGGCAGCGCATCTGTATTGCCCGCGCGCTGGCGCTCAATCCGAAAGTGGTGATTGCCGATGAGTCGGTATCGGCGCTTGATGTGTCGATTCGCGCGCAAATTATCAATCTGATGCTCGATCTACAGCGTGAGATGGGTATCGCATTTCTGTTTATCTCCCATGACATGGCGGTGGTTGAGCGCATCAGCCACCGCGTGGCGGTGATGTATCGCGGGCGCATTGTCGAGATCGGCCCGCGCCGCGCCGTGTTTGAAAACCCGCAGCACCCCTATACCCGTAAACTGATGGCCGCCGTTCCGGTGGCCGATCCTGCGCATCGTCGTCCGCAGCGCGTGCTGCTCTCAGACGAGCTGCCGGGCAACATCTTCAAGCGGGGCGAAGAGGGGATCAGTACGCCGTTACAGCAGGTGGGACCGGGGCACTTTGTCGCCAGAGAGCCCGCCGCCGACGTGCTGGCGCGCTAACAACGACACCAATAATGCAGCATTTCAGGAGAACAACATGACTCAACGCGTTTCAGGCAAATGGCTGTTGGCGCTGGGCGTCGCTTCGGCGCTGACAGCGGCTCCGGCCTTTGCCGCAAAAGATGTGGTGGTGGCGGTCGGCTCTAACTTTACGACCCTCGACCCGTATGATGCTAACGACACGCTGTCGCAGGCCGTCGCGAAGTCCTTCTATCAGGGGCTGTTCGGCCTTGATAAAGAGATGAAATTGCAAAACGTGCTGGCGGAAAGCTATACCGTTTCCCCGGACGGCCTGGTGTATACCATTAAGCTGCATCCGGGGGTGAAGTTCCAGGACGGAACCGAGTTTAATGCCGAAGCGGTTAAGGCGAACCTCGATCGCGCCAGCAATCCGGAAAATCATCTCAAGCGCTATAACCTGTATAAAAATATCGCCAGCACCGAGGCGGTTGACCCGACAACGGTGAAAATTACCCTCAAACAACCTTTCTCGGCGTTTATCAATATCCTGGCCCACCCGGCGACGGCGATGATTTCTCCGGCGGCGCTGAAGAAATATGGTAAAGAGATTGGTTTCCATCCGGTTGGCACCGGCCCGTACCAGCTCGACACCTGGAATCAGACCGACTTCGTTAAAGTGAAGAAGTTCGCCGGTTACTGGCAGCCGGGGCTGCCGAAGCTGGACTCCATCACCTGGCGCCCGGTCGTGGATAACAATACCCGCGCGGCGATGCTGCAGACCGGCGAAGCGCAGTTTGCGTTCCCGATCCCTTACGAGCAGGCGCCGCTGCTGGCGAAAAACAGCAAGCTGGAGCTGGTGGCCAGCCCGTCAATTATGCAGCGCTATATCAGCATGAACGTGACGCAGAAGCCGTTTGATAACCCGAAAGTGCGCGAGGCGATTAACTACGCCATTAACCGTCAGGCGCTGGTAAAAGTCGCCTTTGCGGGCTATGCCACCCCGGCGACCGGCGTGGTGCCGCCGTCAATTGCCTACGCTGAAAGCTACAGCGCCTGGCCGTACGATCCGGCGAAGGCCCGCGAGCTGCTGAAAGAGGCGGGCTATCCGAATGGATTTAGCACCACGCTGTGGTCGTCGCACAACCACAGTACGGCGCAGAAAGTGCTGCAGTTTACCCAGCAGCAGCTGGCGCAGGTGGGCATTAAGGCGCAGCTGACGGCGATGGATGCGGGCCAGCGCGCGGCGGAAGTGGAAGGTAAGGGGCAGAAAGAGAGCGGCGTACGCATGTTCTATACCGGCTGGTCGGCGTCGACCGGAGAAGCGGACTGGGCGCTGTCGCCGCTGTTCGCGTCGCAGAACTGGCCGCCGACCCTGTTCAATACGGCTTTCTATAGCAATCCCCAGGTGGATAAAGATCTCAACGACGCGCTGAAAACCACCGATGCGCAGGAAAAAACGCGGCTGTATAAAGACGCGCAGGATACTATCTGGAAAGAGTCGCCGTGGGTGCCGCTGGTGGTAGAGAAACTGGTCTCGGCGCACAGTAAAAATCTGACCGGATTCTATATCCAGCCGGATACCGGATTTAGCTTTGAACAGGCGGATCTTAAGTAGATAGCTGCGGGTCCCCGGGCGCAGGCTGCGGGGACTTCGCGCAAGGAGAAGCATGCTCAATTATGTGATTAAACGCCTGCTGGGGCTGATCCCCACGCTGCTGATTGTGGCGGTGCTGGTGTTTCTGTTCGTGCATATGCTGCCTGGGGACCCGGCGCGGCTGATTGCCGGGCCGGAAGCCGATGCTCAGGTGGTGGGAATGGTGCGCCAGCAGCTGGGGCTCGATCGGCCGCTGCACGTGCAGTTCTGGCACTATATCAGCAATATTGTGCAGGGGGATTTCGGTACCTCGATGGCCTCGCGTCGCCCGGTAAGCAGCGAAATCGCCAGCCGTTTCATGCCCACGTTCTGGTTAACGCTCGCCAGCATGAGCTGGGCGGTGATCTTCGGTATGGCGGCGGGGATCGTGGCGGCAGTCTGGCGCAACCGCTGGCCGGATCGCCTGGGAATGGCGCTGGCGGTCACCGGCATCTCGTTCCCGGCGTTCGCGCTCGGCATGCTGCTGACGCAGGTCTTTTCCGTTGAGCTGGGCTGGCTGCCGACGGTGGGTGCCGACAGCTGGCGCCACTATATTCTGCCTTCGCTGACCCTGGGCGCGGCGGTAGCGGCGGTGATGGCGCGCTTTACCCGCGCCTCGTTCGTCGATGTCCTGCATGAAGATTATATGCGTACCGCGCGGGCGAAAGGCGTCAGCGAAACGCTGGTGGTGCTCAAGCACGGCCTGCGCAATGCGATGATTCCTGTCGTCACCATGATGGGCCTGCAGTTCGGTTTTTTGCTCGGCGGTTCAATCGTGGTGGAGAAGGTCTTTAACTGGCCAGGCCTCGGGCGTCTGCTGGTGGACTCGGTGGAGATGCGCGACTATCCGGTGATTCAGGCGGAAGTTCTCCTGTTTTCTCTGGAGTTTATTCTTATTAATTTAGTGGTGGACGTGCTGTATGCCGCCATTAATCCGGCTATCAGGTACAAGTAAGGTGCGATTGCTCAACTGGAGAAGACAAGCGGCTATCAACGCGATGCCGGGGATTAAACCCGGGCAGATACGTACCCCGTGGCACGAGTTCTGGCGGCGGTTTCGCGGTCAGCCGGTGGCGATGGGGGCGGGGGTATTTGTTCTGCTGCTGATTGCGGTGGCGATTGTGGCGCCGTGGATTGCGCCGTTCGACGCGGAAAACTATTTTGATTACGACCGGCTCAACGACGGACCGTCAATGATGCACTGGTTCGGCGTTGATTCGCTGGGGCGGGATATCTTTAGTCGGGTGCTGGTCGGCGCGCAGATCTCGCTGGCCGCCGGGGTACTGGCGGTATTCATCGGCGCGGCCATCGGCACCGTACTTGGGCTACTGGCCGGGTATTACGAAGGCTGGTGGGATCGCATCATTATGCGTATCTGCGACGTGCTGTTCGCTTTCCCGGGGATTTTGCTGGCAATTGCGGTCGTGGCGGTAATGGGGAGCGGGATGTCGAACGTCATCATCGCGGTGGCGATCTTTTCGATCCCGGCCTTTGCGCGTCTGGTGCGCGGCAATACCCTGGTGCTTAAGCAGCAGACCTTTATTGAGTCGGCGCGCAGCATCGGCGCCAGCGATGCTACCATCCTGTTTAATCATATATTGCCCGGAACGGTATCATCGATTGTGGTCTACTTTACGATGCGTATCGGGGTGTCGATTATCTCCGCTGCCAGCCTGTCATTTCTGGGGCTTGGCGCGCAGCCGCCGACGCCGGAGTGGGGGGCGATGCTGAACGAGGCGCGGGCGGATATGGTGATGGCGCCGCACGTGGCGCTGTTCCCGGCAATCGCGATTTTTCTGACGGTGCTGGCGTTTAACCTGCTGGGTGACGGCCTGCGCGATGCGCTGGATCCGAGGATAAAAGGGTAGCGTTCGAGGATTGTGCAGCCCGGACAGGTGTCCGGGAAAGCACACCGCACGTTAATCCTGTGCGGTTTTGTCGCCCGGATAAGGCGCGCGAGCGCCGTCATCCGGGATAGGTTAAGCGGGCGGAATTAAATCCGGCTGCCCCACAGATCGTATTCGTCGGCGTGTTCGACTTTCACCCGCACAATGTCGCCCGGTTTGACTTTACTCTCACCGTTCAGGTAGACCGCGCCGTCGATTTCCGGCGCATCGGCCATGCTGCGGCCAATTGCCCCTTCTTCATCCACTTCGTCGATCAGCACCATAATTTCACGACCGACTTTCTCCTGCAGGCGCTCGGCGGAGATCTGCTGCTGCAGCTGCATAAAGCGGTTCCAGCGCTCTTCTTTCACCTCTTCCGGCACCTGATCCGCCAGCTCGTTGGCGGTCGCGCCTTCAACCGGGCTGTACTTGAAGCAGCCGACGCGGTCGAGGCGAGCTTCTTTCAGGAAGTCGAGCAGCATCTGGAAATCGTCTTCCGTTTCACCCGGGAAGCCGACGATAAAGGTCGAGCGCAGGGTGAGTTCCGGGCAGACTTCGCGCCACTGCTTGATGCGCGCCAGCTGACGGTCGGCGGAGCCCGGACGCTTCATCATCTTGAGGATACGCGGGCTGGCGTGCTGCAGCGGAATATCGAGGTAGGGCAGAATTTTGCCTTCCGCCATCAGCGGGATCACATCATCGACGTGCGGGTATGGATAGACGTAGTGCAGGCGCACCCAGATACCGAGCTTCGCCAGCTCTTCGCACAGGCTAACCATACTGGTTTTGACCGGCATACCGTTGTGGAAACCGCTGCGATGTTTGACATCAACGCCGTAGGCGGAGGTGTCCTGAGAGATCACCAGCAGCTCTTTGACGCCGGCGTCGGCCAGGCGTTTGGCTTCCGCCAGCACTTCGCCAATCGGACGGCTGACCAGATCGCCGCGCATTGACGGGATGATGCAGAAGGTGCAGCGATGGTTGCAGCCTTCGGAAATTTTTAAGTAAGCGTAATGACGCGGCGTCAGCTTCACGCCCTGTTCCGGCACCAGGCTGAGGAACGGGTTGTGTTTAGGCTTCGGCGCGTAGTGGTGGACGTGTTCCAGCACCTGTTCATAGCTGTGCGGGCCGGTAATTTCCAGCACCTTCGGATGCACTTCGCGGATCTGATCTTCTTTTGCGCCCAGGCAGCCGGTGACGATCACTTTGCCGTTTTCTTTCAACGCTTCGCCAATCGCTTCCAGCGACTCCTGCACGGCGCTATCGATAAAGCCGCAGGTGTTAACGATAACCATATCAGCGTTATCGTAGGAGGGAACCACGTCATATCCTTCGGTACGCAGTTCAGTCAGGATACGTTCTGAGTCCACGAGGTTTTTCGGGCAGCCCAGAGAGACAAAGCCGATCTTCGGCTGAGGGGTGACATTGCTCATAGCTTAAAAAGTGTTCAATTATTGGGATGGTCAGGGCAGGGATTCTACAGAGATCGGCGGAAAGTTTATACTCCTTTTCTTGTTAGCCTGGCGATGTCCGTGTTTCTTTTTATCGGGATGATTATCCAGATTGTTAATCAAAATAAGGGAGTTATTCACCTTTTATCTTGCAACCCGGGGAAGTCGGTTTAGATCTGGTTTAACCTGAAGCGGTAAAATAGCCGCTGCTTTCAGTCTTTATTTTTATCAGGTTTCCCATGTTTAAAAAGTTGGGTGGTTTCGTCTGCGCGCTGGCCATGATTGGCGCGACGCCCGTTTATGCCAACGAGATGGCGTTATATTCGGTCAATACCGGTTCCTTTGTTTATCACATGACCGGCAATCACGGTCAATATAACGAAAAATTCAATAACCAATTTTTTTCCGTTGAGCGCAAGCTGTCAGCGGATTCAAAGTACAGCCTGTTGGCCGGCACCATGAAGAATAGCTTTGCCGACCGCTGCCTCTCTTTAGGAGCGAGGAGAGACTGGTACGCGGGGGCAAGCGGCTGGACGTTCAAGGGCGTCTATGCCTATACCGGCGAGTTTTTCTTTAAAGCCTTTCGCGATTGCGGGGATTCAGGCACCTATCGAACGGCGAAGAAAATCACCGGCGTCGGTTTCTCTCCCTATATTTATCATGGCCTGCAGTACAATTTTACCGATTATTTCGGCGTGGAAACGGGCATTATCGTCCCGGCCATATTTGTGATGAGCGTGCAGTGGAGCTTCCGCTAATTTGCCCGAAAGAGGCTTCCGGGCGAGTTTTGATTAATGGCTTTGCGCAACGCCAGCGCCTGGCGCAGCCCCCGGCGCGGTCGGTTCTCTATTATCGCGCAGCGTAAATACCGAGATCAGCGTAAACAGCCCGGCGATGCCGCCCAGAATATAATAGGTATGCGCGAAGCCGATGGTGTCGTACAAATACCCGGCCAGCGGCGAGTAAATCGCGGTGGCGATGGAGGCGACGAACAGCACCAGCAGGTAGACCGTCGAGGAGAGCTTGTTGTCGAAGTTGGCGGCGATAAATTTAAACACCGACACCAGAATCAGCGGTTTTTCCAGCGCATGCATCATTTTGACCGCGCCGATCCACACCGGGCCCAGCGGAATCGCGGAGCCGACGATACGCACCGACATGATCAGTCCGGCGATGATCAGCGCCCATTTCGCGCCGGTGCGGTTCACGAACCACGGCATCAGGCATAAAAACAGCGTCTCGCCGCATACCTGAATGGAGGCCAAAATGCCGTACCAGCGATTGCCTTCTTCCGGCGTCGGGAACTGCAGGGAAAAGTACTGGGCAAACTGCTGATCGTAGGTGTCGTAGATTTGCGTGACGAACAGGGTAAAGACCAGCAGCATCCAGAACTGGCCGTTCTTCGCCAGCTCCAGGGCATGCGAAACTTTCAGCGCGCTGGTTTTCTGCATTTCCGCTTCGGTCAGTTCGATTTTGGTCAGCATAAAACAGAGCGCGGCAATCACAATGGCGATACTCGCCAGCCAGAAGGCGAGGTTCGGATTGCTGTCGATATACTTGCCGACAATCCACGCGGCGGCGGCCCAGCCTAACGATCCCCACATTCTTACCCGGCCATATTCGAACTGGTAGCGCCGCGAAATTTTATCAATATACGAATCAATCACCCCGCAGCCGGAGTTAAAAATTATTCCCAGGTATACTCCGCCAAGCAGCGCACCCAACCAGAAGCTGTGCACCAGCAGCGGCGCGTACAAATAAATAAAGAACGGGCCTACCGGTAGCAGCATGGCGACCAGGATCCAGATCAGCCGCTTTTTCAGGCCGAACTTATCGGAAATAAAGCCGAAGAAGGGCTGCATCAGCAGGGCAATAAAGGCGTTGACCGAGTAGAGCAGGCCGGTTTTCGTTGCGCTAATCCCGAGGTGCTGAGTCGTCCAGATCACAAAGAACGCCATGGTCGAGGACCAGGCGAAGAGATAGAGGAAATCGAAAAGACTCAACAAGATATAGTTTCTTTTGCCGGGCGTCATCATTTCAGTTCCTTCAAGCGATAGAGATAAAGGTTACAAACAGGATCGATATGCCTGCCGTTCTTATTGAATGTTATACGTAATACATTTTATTTGATGATATGACACCCGGCGGCATTTTCTGGCAACGTGAATTGCGCTAATTTGTGATCATTACTGCAATAAATGATTTTATATCCTACGGTTTGAATTTTTATTTTTATGAGAACGTATAACATTTGTGGCTTTCAAGAGATGATGTCGCAGGTGGGGATTTTAAGCTTCGTTGTAACATTGTAAAGGATGTTAATGACCTGAGAATTATTGATCTGCCTCATCGTTTTGTACAAAAAAATGACCATATTATGGTTGTGGTAAAGGACGACAGAGGAGGAACCGCGATGAGCGTTGACAGACTATATCGTAACCTGATGAATAAGCTGATTAATGCCAACATTGATCTCGATGCTTATTTACAGCTGCGTAAAGCAAAAGGCTATATGTCAGTCAGCGAAAACGACCATCTACGGGATAACTTGTTTGAACTGTGCCATGAAATGCGTCAACACGCGCCGCGCCTGCAGCACGTCGTTGCGCCGGAGGAAAAGGATGCCCTGCGGCTGGCGGGCGAAGCCGTCGCTTCCGCGGCGGTGTGCCTGCTGAGCGGACATCATGATTGCCCGTCCTACATCGCTGTCGACGTAGATAAGCTGGAAAGCTGCCTGGCGGTATTGCGGCTAAATATTCATAAATTGAATGATTCCAAGCCCATTACTCATGCCTGAAATCGGGGGGGGCCTGCTCCCCCCGATTAATGTTATGTAAAAATCCCTTCCCGTTTTCCCACTCTGGCTACCCTTATCGCATTGCTGACAAAAGGAGTATGCCATGCGCCAGACCATTACCCTGATGATGGCCCTTACCGCACTGTTGCTGCCTGCGGCTGCCCTTGCCGCCCGGGAGCGCGTAGAGGTGCTGCAGAACCAGCTTGAACACCCGTGGGCGCTGGCCTTTCTTCCGGACGATCGGGGCATTCTGATGACCCTGCGCGGCGGCGAGCTCCGGCTGTGGCAGCGGGAAAAAGGCCTCACGCCTGCGATCTCGGGCGTACCGCAGGTCTGGGCCAACGGGCAGGGGGGACTGCTTGACGTGGCGCTGGCCCCGGATTTCGCCCAGTCGCGCCGGGTCTGGCTAAGCTACGCCGAAGGCGGGAGTGACGACAAGGCCGGGACCGCCGTAGGCTACGGCCGACTGAGCGAGGATCTTCAGCGCCTGGAAAACTTCCAGGTGGTTTTCCGCCAGCAGCCGAAGCTCTCAACCGGCAACCATTTTGGCGGGCGGCTGGTGTTCGACGGCCGCGGTTATTTGTTTATCGGTCTCGGGGAGAATAACCAGCGTTCGACCGCTCAGGATCTCGATAAGCTGCAGGGAAAAGTGGTGCGGCTAACGGCTGATGGCAAGGTCCCGGACGATAATCCTTTTGTCGGTCAGGCTGGCGTCAGGCCGGAAATCTGGTCTTACGGTATTCGCAACCCCCAGGGGATGGCGATGAACCCGTGGAGCGATACGCTGTGGTTAAATGAACACGGCCCGCGCGGCGGGGATGAGATCAACCTGGTGCAAAAAGGGAAAAACTACGGCTGGCCGCTGGCGACGCACGGCATTAACTATAGCGGCCTGCCGATCCCGGAGGCCAAAGGCAAAACGCTGGAGGGAACCGAAGCGCCGCTGTTTGTCTGGGCGAAGTCGCCAGCGGTGAGCGGTATGGCGTTTTACAACGCGCCGACCTTCCCGCAGTGGCAGCACAGGCTATTCATCGGCGCGCTGAAGGATACGTCGCTGATTGTCCTCAAGGTTGACGGCAATAAGGTAACGGAACAGGAGCGGATTCTGGGCGATCGCGGTAAACGTATCCGCGATGTGCGCGTTGGACCCGATGGCTATCTGTATGTCTTAACCGACGAATCCAACGGCGAGCTGCTGAGGGTGAGCCCGGCGGGCTAATATCAGGTGACCGGGATCATCACCACGTTGCGCCAGGCCTGGCGCTGGTTAATCTGCTGATACCAGCGCTGCAGGTGCGGGCGCGGTTGCCAGGTTTTCACGGTCTCCAGCAGGTTATAAATGAACGGCGCGACGGCGATATCGCCGAGGCCGAAGGCGTCGCCTGATAGCCACTGATGGCGCGACAGTTCGTCATCGAGAATGGCGAACAGGGTCTCGCAGGTGGCAATACCGGCTTCAATCGCGGCGGGGTCGCGTTTTTCCGGCGGGGTTCTCACCAGCCCCATTAAAATCGGCCGATGGGCCGGCGAGAGCGAACCGTTGGCCCAGTCCATCCATTTCTCTCCCTGAGCGCGTTCGGCGGGCGACTCCACCCACAGGCGATCCTGACCATACTGCGCCGCCAGATAGCGGATAATGGTGTTGGATTCCCAGAGCACGATATCGGTCGTCTCATCTTTCAATAGCGGTACCAGCCCATTGGGATTCATGGCCAGATAGGCCGGATCGTGATTCAGACCGAACTCCAGGCCTGCCAGAATTTGCTGATACGGGAGGTCGAGTTCTTCCAGCACCCAGCGCACTTTCTTCACATTGGTCGAGTTATTTCTGCCCCACAGCGTAATCATATCCGCTCCTGCTTTTTATTTCGCCGCCGTTGCGGCGTAGTGAGCATTCATGTTGGAATAAAGTTAATATTCCGGCAAGTGATTTTATTCTGCTGAAATTAAACGCTTTTTATACCCACTACCTTGCGTTTGGGGCACACTTGGGACACAACGTCAGAAAAACTACTGTTCAGCATTTCCACCTGATTACGGTCCATCTCTCCGATCCACTTTGAGTAAATCTCATAAACCATCTTCGCGTTCTCGTGGCCCATCTGTCCGGCGATAAACGACGGGTTAGCACCGGCCGTTAATAGCCAGCATGCGAACGTGTGGCGCGACTGGTAAGGGCGTCTGCTCCTGATTCCCGCCTTCTTTAATCCCGCCTCCCAACTATACCCCAGAGACTGAGAACCGTAATACTTCGTTTCCCCGCGCCAGTTTTTGGACGGGATAAACACGAACCGCAGTTTTTGTTGTTCAGTTAAACCATGTTCGCGGTGATGGAAAGTGATTTCGGTTTTGCTTAATGCGCCAGTTAGCTTGAATTGTTCGCGTAAAGCATTCAGCGCAGGTTCAAGTAGGGTTACAGTTCTGATCCCCGCTTCGGTTTTGGGTGGCACAAACAGGCCCTCATTCGTCTGGTTACGCCTGACGTGAAGCTCACCCTTATCAAGGTCCACATCCTCCCAGGCTAAAGCTGTAAGCTCTCCATGCCGAAGACCTGTAAAGATAGCTGTAGTCCAGAGCAAAGCATACCGAGGAGATAACGCTTTTATAAAACCTTCGTACTCACTCTGGAGAAGCGGATCCGGATCTCTCCTGGAGCGCTTAAGCATCTTTATACCTTCGTGAGGGGTATGCTCGATAAAGCCACTCAGGTTCGCCAGTTTGAGCAGCGCAGTCAGGTTGTTCATCAGGCCGTTGACCGTGGATACAGCTCGGCCTTTTCTTTTAAGCCAGGGTGCGTGATCGCTAAAGGTGTTACCAGTTAATAGCGCGTTCCTGTAATTCAACAGGTCGGTGTGCTGAATATCCGCAATATGCGTATTACTTCCGACGATAGCGCAAAGTGTTGCTATGCGTGATTCCGCGCCTCTCAATGATGCAGCTGAAACCTCAAGCTTTTTGGCATCAAGATAAACTTTGCATAATTCACCGAATGTTTTAATTTTTTGTGTTGTGGTGAATTTTTTAAGCGCCTTTGATTCAGGGAAGTGCTCTGCATAGTCAAATTTACCTTGCTGAATCTCACTCATAATTAAAGCACGGAGATTGCCAGCTTTTTTTATATTGCTATTTGATACGGTCCAGCCCCGCAAAACTTCGCGGCAACGTATGCCGCGATATAGAAAGCTAATTCTTATTCCTTTCCCATGCAGCTCTACGCCAGCAGGCATATTCATTAAGTTTCCCCGACAAGCCTATTAATCCTGGTGTAGTTGTAGAGAAGCGTTACCCTTCCTTCTGAAGCTTTTGGATCTGGTGGGTGTTTCTTATAATGAATGCCCTCGATCCACCTCCCATCCCGGTAAGATTTAATTTGCCGGGGAGTCATATACATCTTCGCTACAATTCCCTTTTCCATCACCCATTCATCTTCTTGAGTAATATCGGCCATAAAGAACCTCATGGCCGGGAAACTATAATCAGTTCCCCGGTTTAATGTTGATTATTGGAAATCAGTTCAGTTGTGTTTTTGTGTAATTCAGTCGTTCCATGCTTCCAGTTCGTTTTCGATCTCCTCGTCGATTTCGTCGTTGGTAACTTCTTCGTCCAGGTAGTCACGCGCCTCTTTCAGGTACTGTTCATGGCGCTCACGATACCAGGCTGAAAATTCTGGTGACCAGCCGTTCAGCTCACCGTCATAGTCAACCTTAGCGTTACGTTCAGCCATTCTCTCGACCATGCTGTAAGCGGTAGTGAGCGCCGCTTCGCGGATATACCTATGGAGGTCACTCTTACGCCAGAACGGATTCACCTTAGAATCGCAGATAGGTTTAAATTCTACTTCCCACCGTCTGATGCAGCGTGCGTTTAGTGATTTGCTCATACCACCACCTTGTGCGCTTCCGCATCGAACTTACGTCCCTGATACCAACCGCGACGCAGCCAGCGACGGATGGTGCGCATAGCCTTTGCATCATCACGTACGGGCTCAGGGAAACCACCGTATTTCACTGTTTTAGGTCCACGCTTGCGCTCTGATTGCATCATTCCGCACTCAATGATGTGATCGCGGTAGAAAGCCAGCCACTGCTTGCGATTACAGACAGGGCAAGGAATGTCACCACCATTCGTCAGCATGCCATCTTCGTATGCGTCGCAATCCCACAGATAACCATCGCAGCAAAGGCTATCCGGGTAATGCGCACCAAATTCATAACCTTGATATCCGCAGCTCATTTGTCATCCTCCAGTACCAGTTCTGTGTCGTCAGGAACCTGAATCGTGAGCTCAACGCTATAGCCGCGTTCGTGCTGGGTGAAAGATGTGGACCATGCTGGAAGTGGCGTTTCTTCTTTAACCTGGCCCACGCCAATAGCCCAGCAGCCTTCGTCTGTATAGCAGGCAATAACGAGCATCTCACCTTCAGCGGATTTGAGGTGATAAACGCCTGGATTACTGTATATGCAGATTTCTTTCCTGATAGCGCCTTCGCATTCGAAAAGGTCATCACTGGCACCGTAAAATTTAAGTTCTTTCATATTTAGTCCTACGGTTATTTATTCCAGAACGAAGGCCGTAATTGGGCTGTTGCTGGTCTGGTTGGTAATGAGTTTCGGAATGATGACTTTGCAGCTGTGAGCCTTTCTTTCCTCTTTTGCTTCTCATTGCACACAGGGCAGTAATAGGCTTGCTTACGGTATGCACCCTTTCCGATGGGGCGATACTGCAACTCTTCGCGTGCAAAGGAGCCGCCGCAGCTGTAGCAGTGGAGTGTTTCGGTTTCCATATTTATTCCTGTATTAAGGTGTGTGGATACCTGCCATTTAAGGCATTAATTCATTTGTTCGATAATTAAAATGAAACTTCGGTATTTACTTTATATTGCCCTGTAAGCAAGTCAGCATCGACGGAAATTAAATCCCCGTACAGGTCGTAATTTAAAATAACATCACGAAATTGAAGTCCTGAAAGCGCATCCGTACGACCACAAAACATATGGTCTTCTTCGTGCTTTGCTGCTTCATGAATATCTTTTATTGATGCCATGGCATCAGACCACATGCCACTGTTACCAATGAACTGCGCAATCGCGAGTTTGCTTTGAGCTGCTTTAACCATCGGGTTGCTTTGCAGAGAATTAGCCATTAAACACCCCCGTAACATGCAGCATTTTGATAATGGTCGCTGACCAGGCAACAAGGCAGATGGCCAGAACAATAACCAGTGAACGAATGCCATTTCTGCTCATACTCCACCCCAGCACTGAACGCTTACCGATGCGACCGCAAATAAAAATGGAACAACCTTCAACCAGAACCGGCGCCATGCTGGTTTGTCTTCGTCTCGAATCATCTCCTTTCCCTCACGCGTGTTGAGTACCTAACAGACCTTGCAATGCAGTGCCGGGTGCCTCCCGGTGATACCAGCCAGTTAAGAACTGGTACCGACAGCTTCTTTTCCACCCCACTCTTTTTAGAAACGAGTGTTACCGCTTAACTGTGCCGCGTGCGCATAGCCGCATTCACTGCATTGCAAGGTCTGTTGATTTGCCTGTCTTTTCACCACTTCAGGCTCGGTGGTATGCTGGAGTTCTCACACAACCAGCAAGGAAAACCAAAATGGCAAGATTTATGGTTCGCATCGAACTCAGAGATTCAAAGCCAGCAGATTACGAAGAACTGCATACAAAAATGGCTGAGAAACATTTCTATAAGTTTGCCAAATTCCCCGGCAACGACAGCTTCCTGCGCCTTCCTGATGCCGAATATCATTTCTATAGCTCTGAAGGTCTGGAAAACGCTATCTCTATAGGTTTTCTCGCCAGGTCAACTGCAGAACAAGTAAGAGCAAACCCAAAAGTTGTTGTAATTGAGATACAAGACCTATTTCAGCTGGGTCTCGACGAACTTTAATTCAGCAAGAAAGCGATCATTTGTATCTTTAGTTTTCGGTGAGCGTTCCAGTTCATCCATAACTTTGCGTATATGTGGGAAGAGGGCATAGGGTTTGGCTTGTTTAGCCTCTTCCTCTTCTCGATGTTCTTCGCAATAAAGCTCAACGAAAGCTTCTTTTACCTGACGGGCCTGGTCTTTCGCAGGCTCGTTTTTCACTGCTCCTTCCGCGAAACCTGACACGTAACTGATTTTATCTGCTAGGCACTGCGCTGCGATTTCCTGCACCTTCAGGGGGAGATCTTTGAATTCCATGTTTCACCTCATCTAGTTGGCCCTTATCGCCGGGTCGCGGAACGTTTTCTTCTTTCCAGTCACTGTGCGGTGATTGGTTTGGATGGAATAAACTTAGAATAACTTAAGTTTTCAATCAAGGGTTATTTTGTAGAAAAACTTAAATTTTAAGGTGTGATAAAGTAACCCATTGATTAGAATGGGTTACTTAAAAAAGGGAGGGCGGTTACTTTTTCGAGGCGCGCTTTCTTACTTTCAGTAATTCTTCGAATCGTTGGTTGTTCATCTCAACTCGCGCTCGCAATTCATTGAGAAATCCTTCTCGATCAGAATCAGGGAGGGCATCAAAAAGCCCGAGCAGTTCTTGCTGTTCCTCCGATAACTCTTTTTCTTGATGTGGAATAGGCTCGCCTGGGACCTGGTCATCATCACCATAAAGTAACCAGGTTGGATTGCATTGCAGACCACTGCTCAAAGCAAACAGCCGCTTACCAGTTGGCTGGGTTTCATCCCTTTCCCACTGGGAGATCGTGACGTGCGAAACCTTGACCAGCTTAGCAAGAGCTGACTGAGAGAGTTTCAACTGTTTTCGCCTTTCAAGAAGGCGCGATCCAAAGGTTTTATTTTCCATCATTAGAGAATTCTAAATTTTCTTGACTTAAGTTTCTCTACGATCAAATATCCTTAGGAAAACCTAAGGAGATGAGCCTGTGTTTAAACAAGATGCAATCAATTACTTCGGCAGTAAGTCGAAATTAGCCAAAGCTGCGGGCGTAGCCCCCGCGTCAGTTTCCGTTTGGGGCGACCTCGTTCCTGAAAAAAATGCGATGAGACTGCAACTAGCTTCTGAGGGAGTCCTGCAATACGACCCTGAAGTTTACGATCAACATGCTAAAGCAAAACGCTCTGGTGAGGTGAATCATGAAAATCAGGCATGAACGCATTCGCGAGGCCATGAATGCCTGGGCGCTTTATCCAGGCGGACGTAAAACGCCTGTATCGGCGATTGTCGACGCTTACTTCTCCATGGGGATGACCGCGCCAGAGTTGTACGACGAAAGCCACCCTGACGCACTGAGCCGCAATATCCAGAAGATTTACCGCTGGGTTGAAAGTGATTCACCTGCATCAATCGAAAAAATTGCGCAGCTTCTCCCGGCAATTGAACGGGCTATGCCGCCGTTACTGCTGGCGCGAGTGCGTAGTTATTACTCCGCAACTTTCCGGGAACTTCTTCACCGTAAACAGCGTGTCGACGACGAAATGGAAGCGCTGTTCGGAGCAATGATTGCTATCTCTGACCGGATTGCTGATGGCGGCCCCTCCGGTAACACGCTGATTCACTGAGCGAGGTTTAACCATGTGTAACCAGTCTGCTGCTGAATTGATTGCTCGCCTGAAACGAGCGTATCCGGCGTATGAGCCGTCTGAAGGAGATTGTGCAGGCACTGGCATCCCTAAGGCCGGTTCTCGCTTCCAGCACAGACACAAAGGCCACATGGTGACGGTACTCACAGCGACAGAGAAAGATGTTTCCTACCGCAAACCCTGCGGGGCTATTGGCTGGGTGGGATTGAGAGAGTTTTTACGGCTACACAATGAGGTTTCGGAATGAACAATCAGGTTTTTGAAATTGTTCAGGCCATGTCGGGGCAGGGCAACTGCATAACGATCCCCGGACCGTATCTGGATTACTTTGCAGGAGACAGGCAGCAGCATTTGCTGGCGGCCATTCTCAATCAGCTGGTGTTCTGGTCGGGCAAGTCGAGTCTGGAAAATGGCTGGTTTTACAAAGAGCACGCAGCGCTTGCGAAAGAGATCCGCGCTAAAGACGGCGATGTGGTCAGAAAAGCAATGTTCAAGATTACAGAGCAGTACCTGGCGGGAGTTATTGAGGAAGAACTTCGGCAGGTAAGCGGCACGCCGAAGAAGCATTACCGCGTCGATCAGGAAGCGTTAATAGCCAAGATTTTCCCGCAAGGGGGAAATTCAAATAAACCATTGAAAGATATGGATTCGGCTCAAGAGCCGAATGGAAACGGCTTAAGAGCCGAATCGAAGCAAGTTATTGAAAGTAATGGAAACGGCTCTCAAGCCGAATGCATTCGTCCCAAGAGCCGAATGGAAACGGCCCAAGAGCCGAATCCTGGAAACGGCTCTCAAGCCGAATCCTATCTCTATACAGATCTTAAAAACAGATCACTACCTACAGATCATAAAAACCACGCGGGAGAGATTTCTCCTGTGGATAACTTTTCTGAATCGACTCAGAAAACAGTCACGCCGGAAGCAAACATTCCTGATGCTACCGAAGACGGAATCCTAGCTACCGATGACGATTTCGATCTCGCGATGTGGTTCTGGTCGACCATCATCGAGCTGTACGAACGCGCCGCCGAATTCGACGGAACTCTGGCCAAACCGAGAGAGCCAAACTTTGTCGCATGGGCTCAAGAGGTTCGCATCCTTCGCCAGGAGCACGGCTGTAACCACGACCAAATCCGCACCATGATTGAGCGCATTCAGCGAGATCAGTTCTGGTGCCCAAAAGTTCAAACTATGAAGACATTGCGCAACAAATGGCCAGAGCTGGCACTGAAGCTGTGCCCGGCAAATCTCGCAAACGGCGGCAACCTCGGTTTTAGCGGCAAGATTCAGACAGATATTCCTAAAGGTTTCAGGGGCTAAGGAGTTTTTTTAATGAAAACAACCAAATCCAAGAAAACACAATACAACGGTGAAATCACGCTGATCGAATTTCTCAAAGCTAATTCTGATTTGACTACGCGTGAAATCGCCAATGCGCTGGGGCGCGGTATGTCGTCAGTGAATGGCCAGCTTCGCCAGCTGCATGGAGCAGGTCAGATTGTCCAGAGTGGCCTACGCAACGGTGCAGCTTTATGGCGGTTTAACGATATGCCGTTTGGCTGCGCAAACCGCTTGCGGATGATGTTTGAAAACCTCTTGAGGGAATGTCGCGGAGTGGCTCAGTGAAATTACCTGTATGCCCTGATTGCGGGCTTCCCCCGGAGTTTCACTGGAAGAATTACACGTTCGGTTCTTGCTCCGGATCCCTGAAGTGCCCGAATGAACATTATCGCGCCCAGTACAGCTACTGGGCTGGTGGAAAGAACAAAGCCAAGCACATTCTGGAAGAACAATGGGTAGCGGCGGTGAATAACAGCGAGGTTAAAAATGGCTAAGAACTCAATCGACGCATACGGCGCCAGCGGCAAAACGAACGTTCTGATGTTCGAACCGGAAAAGCTGCACCTGGTTACCGATAAAACCCACCCGCTTTACGACGAACGTATTCATCTGCCGATTAACGAGGCCATGGTGCTGAACATCATGGATCAGGGGGTTCTTGAACCGATCATCGTCTGGAAAGACCCTGAAACTGGTAAATCCTGTGTAGTCGATGGTCGTCAGCGCGTACGCCATACACTGGAAGCAAACAAGCTTCTGGCAAAAGAGGGAAAGGCCCCACTACTGGTCCCGGCGGTTACTAAACGCGGTTCAGCTGTTCGTATTGCTCAAGCGATGGTTTCAGCGAACGAAATCCGCCAGGCCGATACTCCGTTGGGCCGGGCTAAAAAGATGGCCGACGCACTGGAGCGTGGTCACGATGAAGAGGATCTTGCACTGATGTTCGGGGTTAGCATCCAAACCGTTCGTGCAACGCTGACCCTTCTCGATGCCACTCAGGCCGTCCGGGAAGCGGTGGAGTCCGGTGCTGTTACCGTTACCCAGGCGCGTCAGCTTGGCACGCTTCCCCCGGAAGAGCAGCGGGAAAAAGTGAAAGAGATTGAATCTGCGACCGCCGGGACTACCGGCCATGAAAAAGCCAGGCGTCAGCGCGCCGTGCTTGGAGAAACGAAGCCACGTCTCAAATCACGCAAAGAAATCACAAAAGCCCTCGAAGGTGCCAGAGGTGAATACGCTGATGCTCTCCGCTGGGTACTTGGGGAGGTAACATTATGAGTAAAGTAGGAGATCATTTCTTTGAGTTTCCTGCATCACGTGGAACTCAGGGCGTTTCAATCGTCCTGATGCTGAGTGTTCCTGCACGGACCCTTACGCGAGTTCTCGCCAGCGATAATTACGGGGACACTCTTGAACGCTCGCAGCGAGAACTGAACCCAACGGGCATCGAGCTTGCGAGTGTGCGCAGCCTCGTTGTACGGGTACGGCAGAATGATATCGATAAAAAAGTGTGTAAAAAGCTATGCATTGGCTCAAAAAGTGTGTAAAAATACGATAAAGAGAAACCTGAGGGAAGGATAATGAGTAACGATCTTGTATTCGCATTGGCTAGAGTGCAGTTTGGCGAAGTCACACATACGAAGTTTGCGCAAGTTGGTGATGCTATTCAAGAAAACTTGCGCGCGGAATATCCTTTTTTTCACTCAGCGCAAGATGCTGAAACTTTTGAGATCCAGTTTGGTCCTGATGGTCAGAAGGTTAAAAAGATTGAAATACCAACTTTGACACTTGTCTCTGCCGAGAGAGATTGGGGAATCAGAGTAACGACTAAAGATTTGTTTTTATACACAAATAGATACGATAGATTTCAAAGTTTTGAAGTCAGAATGAGAGAGGCTCTAGGCACTCTAGCGAAAATATTCCCGATTTATCATACTGGTTTCTTGGGCATGAGGTTTTTGAATAAATTTCCTTATGTGGGCGAACGTTCATTTACGAAAGTATATAAAAAACCGGAGTTTCTACAACCAACTATTGAAAACTACAACCCGGCGGGTTCAAATCTTTCGGCTAAGTACAAAACGGATGTTGGTTGGATGAATCTTAACAGCGGTATTACTGTGGGTGGAGCACTTTTACCTCCAGACATTGAACAGTTTTCCGCCACATTAAATCCTAAAGATGTAAACAAAATCTGCGAAGGGCCATGGGCACATTTGGATATGGATTCCCATAAGCCAAGCAACTCCCTGATTAAGTATGATCTTGACAAGATTGTCGAGACGCTATCAGAATTAAGGGAGCGTGCAAATATCTTTTATAGCGAGATTATTAAGATTTAAAGGAGGCAGCATGGACTATGTTGATTATGATTATCATACAGAGGATTACGCGCATGCCTCATATATGCAAACTGACAAAAAAACAGGATGGAGTAGCATTGTTTTTTTTAAAACTATGTTGTTCTGTGCTGCTGCAACCGTTTTAAATAGCGGTGCTACATCTTCAGTTGATCAACTGGCGATTGAGTATCAAATAAACAAAGGAATTCAAAATAACGATTCTACTTTCGTTTCTGAAGAGATTGATAACAATAAATCTCAAATACACTCTCTAAGTTCTGACTTGCAAAAGAAATTTGGTTTTAAGAAAGCGCAATGGGCAAACGTGCTTAGTGTTGAAAGAAAAACTCTCTATAACTGGGAAAATAATCCTGAATCGACGCCTCATGCTAAGGTTTGGGATAATTTGAAAACACTCAGTAAATTCGCTGATGAGATTGATAATGGGCATGCACCTTACATTTCGAAAATGACTTTTGGAAAGGGACGCAAGGAAGAGTTTACTCAGGCTTTCACAACTCAACCGCTTTCGTTTGAGTCAATGATTTCTGTATATGAAAAGTATTATACTGAAATTGACGGTTTCTACAAAAGACAACTTCTTTCTTGATACTGAGTTAGGTGAGCTTTACAATGGAACAAAGTAGAAGTGATTTTATAAAAGCTGGCTGGGAAAGAGGGTCTTTTGTCAGTTTGTCCGGCAATGACTTTTTACTTGCACACTTACCCTCAGAACTTGAAAAGTGTATGGCGTCATATGATGCCGAGGACATCTATTTTGTTCCTGTTTTGTACGATTGCGCATTGATTTCTGATGACTTTGTTCAAGAGCCTTGGGTAAATTTAATTGTTTGTTGGAAATGTAGAAAAATTGGTGGTGATGGCAATTTCAAATATTGCAAAAACCCGCGGAAGTACCATTTCCCCTTAGAGGTTAAAGGAGAATCGGTTTTTTTTGAAACTAATGCCGTATCAATAATTCATATGAGACGGGATGTTTTTCTGAAGTCATCAATCAATCTAAATGTCAAATGGCCAGTTTTTGGCCTTGAGACAATGTTAAATTGGTTAACTGAACGAATCAGACAGCCAGTATTCCCTGATGAATGGAACGAGAGATTAAAGAGTAAAAAGAAATTGTTAGAAAGATTTTACTCAGATCAAACTCTAGTTGAGAAATGTGCAGGTGTGTTTTTCCGTATAACTCCATTTAGACAAATAGATAAAACTGAACGCTACTCTGTGTCAGCACTTATTGTCACACCAGCTATAGAAAATGGTGCTGAACACAGGAAGTTTAATAGGGAAATTAAACCTAAACTAGATGAATTGAAGGAGCAATTACGTCAAATACTTCAAAGCATTGAAAATGTAGATGTTGAAACTGTTTCGGATTTACAAGAGGATCAATTTACTCGTAAAGAAGAACGATTGTATAAGCGATACCAGCTTGAATTTATGACATATAAATCAGGGGAGGTAGATAGTTTGACGTTACCCGCTGATTTACAATTTTCTTTTGTACAGTCTAAGTAATCAGTTTTATCTGAAAAAAGATGTGGTTATTAATAAGTAGTAAAAATGGATAGTGAGTACTTAATTGAAAGCCCTGCGCTAACAGGGCTTTCGGGGCGGAAAGTGCGCTAACACATTCCGGTGAGTATGGAGGTAATCCAACCGCAACACTCTTCTTTGACGAGCGAAGTGTAGTGGTTCTCCCAACAAAGTGCAATCTGTATGGGTTTACAGGTATGCAGGGAAACAAAAGCCATGGCTATGGGAACCTGTCGCAAATGTGGAAGTTCTTGCGAGATCATTTTCCGCTATACCGTATGTGTAGATGGGGTGGTACGTCACGCGAAGAAGGGAAGACCTTTCCCTATTCCTCTTTGCAACTGCTCTTCTAAGAAGGCAGCGTAAATAAAAATCTAAACCCGCTTCGGCGGGTTTATTGTTTCTCAATTAACCATGAGGGTTACCGGACTGGTACATCATTGACCAGGATTACCGCGGCATGAAATACGCCAAAGACAAACAAGTCGCTAGGTGCGGCAACGCCGTCCCACCGCCGTTTGCAGAAGCGCTTGTGCGCGCAAATTTGCCGGAAATGTGTCAGACGCGGGCAGCGGCTTAAACTATAATCCCTTCTAGTATTGAGGGGATTTTCTTATGTCTAAAGCTATGAAACTATCCATGACCAAAGAGCAACTCAAGAGCATCATAGAAACTGACCATGTGCAATGCGGAGAGGCTGCGGCAATGGCTGGCACTTTATTGCGCATCCTTGAGCAGAAGCCAGTAGCCTGCCGCTATCGAACCAATATGAAAAACGTCACTGACAACTGGATGTTTACTGATGAAAAGTGGCGAACGAAAGAGAGTATTACGTTTGAGTCTGAGCCGCTGTATACCTTATCCCTGACAGTTTCTGATTGAGTCACTAGAAATAAACCAGCCAATTCAACCCGCTACGGCGGGTTTGCCTTTTTGTATTCCTGCCAAGAAATTAGCAATTTGTGCTCTTAAGATATTGCTCAACCAGTGCGTTGGGTGTACTGTTTATTTATACAGTGTGCGCCGGGAGACCGGTAAAGATCAAGGGGTGA
>OJZA01000112.1_pt1 | contig 40952 bp, 34 predicted proteins | sample 1614311 | NCBI WGS metagenome assembly OJZA01 (sample SAMN04436923, study PRJEB24849) | human gut metagenome | biome: human gut; feature: NICU; material: stool | host: Homo sapiens | place: USA: Saint Louis, MO | collected 2012-05-20
GGGCGGGCATCCCGTCAACGTAACCGACCTGGAGATCGAATACCGGCCAGACTTCAGGGTTGAGAACCTGATGCGCCAGTCTGTCGCGTACCTGCAGCGCCTCTTCGGGGCTGTGCAGGATGTGCGCGGGTATCACCCACGGGGGAGTCTGTTCGAGAACCCGCTGTTGTCCATCCCGCACCACGGCGCGCAGCATATCGTGGCGGGCGATTAACCGGTTCCAGACCTTCTCCAGCCGGTGAATATCCAGATCGGCAATTTCAAATTCAACAAAGAAGTGTGAGCCTACGCCGCCAAGGGCAAAGCCCGGCTGACGCCCGACCAGGTAAGCCTGCTGCACATCAGTCAGCGCGAAAGGCCGGTAGCGTTCTTCAGGGGAGTGGACAAAGGGTTGTTCAACAGGGAGGTCGGTTTTACGCAGCGTGGCGGCAAAATCAGCCAGCCGGGGGTGATTAAACAGGTCGCTTAATCGTGCTTCATAACCCGCCTGGTGGAGCTGTCCGATCAGCCTGGTGGCTAGCAGGCTATCACCGCCATGCTGGAAGAAGTCGGTTTCTCTGCTGACGGCGCCCATCGACAAGAGCGGCTGCCAGATGACGGCAACCTGCTTCTCAATATCGCCCAGGGGTAAATCCGCTTCAGTCCGGTTTTCAGCTTCCGGGGTATGACAGCGCTTTAGCGTCTGATAGTCAATTTTGCCGTTCGCCGTCAGCGGTAAGGCGTCAAGTAAGAAGATCCGTTTCGGTACCATCCACCCCGGCAGACGTTCGGCGAGAGCGGACTGCAGCTGACGAGGATCGCGGTGTACCTGGCTAACGGGGCATTGTACGAGGAAGCGCTGCAATCCCTCGACTTCATCGCCGTGCTGGCAGTTGAAAGCGGCGGCGGTAAATATCGCCCCCCAGTCAGCGCTATTGTGAAGTAAGGCTTCGGGCTGACCATCGGTTAACAGAAGCGTGCTGAGCAGGGCGGAGGGCGTTAACTGACGAAACTCCAACACATAGAGCAGCGCGCCTGGAACGGCCAGCTGCTGTAATGCCGCGAGGAGCCCGGGCTCTTCCGGCAGCAGACGATGCAGGGCGTTATTCAGCCAGATAATGTCCGCCGAATGAGCATGCGCCGCCAGCGTGTCTGCACTCCAGAGGGCCAGACGGGCGTCAGACCACGGTGCAAGCCGCTGTCGGGCGCTCAGCAGCAGCTCCTGGCTGTGCTCAAGCCCGACATACTCAATCTCGTCAGCGCTGAGCCGGGTTAGCAGGCACTCTGCGGCGCGGGCGGTGCGGACACCCACCTCTAGCAGGCGTACCGGGCGCTGTAAACGCCGGGAAAGCTGTTGACAGATTGTCGCCAGTTCCTCGATATACAGGGCGCTGGCCGGATGGTCGAAAGCCAGAATTTCCGGCGACCACCGCGCATCGTTCAGTAATGACAGTTCGTGGCGAACGCCGCGAAGGATTTGCGTTAAGGTGAGGTCATGCCCGCTGAAAGAAGGAGGGTCATTGTCCGGCGCTTCCCCCGCACAAACCTGATAACCCTCAGCGGCGGGCTGCAGCCGCTGTTGGGTCACGAGAAAGGCTAACCAGCGTTCCACCACGGCCCGCCAGCGAGGCTGGATAGCGAGAGCATTCATCAGGGGAAGAGGATCGGCGCCAGGAGTTTGACCCGGTTTCAGTTTTAACAGGCGATGCTGAAGAAAATCAGCGACCTGGCCTGCGGAGATTTCCGGGGGGCAGACACAGCAGGGCAGCGTTCCGGCAAGCCCGCGCCACTCCTGGGGCAGCGCCGGGTCCCGATGATGGGTAACACAGAAAGCAGAACCCTGAGGCACAACCCAGGCCGCCAGGGTCTTTTCTTTTTCGCCGATCGCCACAACGGTTGACTGTTTCACTCCCGCCAGCTGGCTGAGCGCGCTTTCGATTTCACCCAGCTCGATGCGATATCCCCCGACTTTGACCTGCTTATCGCGACGACCGAGGAACTCTAACGTACCGTCTGGCCAGTAGCACCCGAGATCGCCGGTGCGATACCAGCGCGCGTTCGATTGCGTTACAAACTGCTGCTCGCTGCGTACAGGATCGTTAAAGTAGCCTTCCGCGACCCCGATACCGCCAATCCACAATTCGCCCGGTACCCAGTCCGGGCAGTCCCGGCCCAGTTCATCCACCACCCGGTAACGTTGGTTGGCCAGCGGAAAACCATAAGGGATGGCGCGCCAGTGGTCAGGGACCCGGTTAATTTCACAGGCGTTAGACCAGATAGACGCCTCGGTGGCGCCGCCCATGGCGATAAACTGTCCCTGGGGGTGGAAGGCGTGATAGCGGGCAGGAAGATCGAGGCCGATCCAGTCGCCGGAAAGCATGACCGCCCGCAGTTTCTCCGGCGCGGCGTCGGCGAAACCTTCACACCAGGTCAACAGCATATCGAACAGCGCCGGGACGCTGTTCCAGAGCGTAACCTGATGACGCTGGATCAATTCGCACCATGCGCGGGGATCGCGCCGTTGATTTTCCATAACGATAACCAGCGCGCCGCCTGCGCTCAGAACGCCAAAAATGTCGTAAACCGATAAATCAAAATGCAGGGCGGAGAGGGCCAGCACTCTGTCCCCGGGACCCACCTGGTAACGGGTATTGATATCGCAGCAGGTATTCAGCGCTGCACGGTGAGAAATGACCACGCCTTTCGGCGTGCCGGTCGACCCGGAGGTATAGATAATGTAGGCCGGCTGCGTCGGCGCGCGCGCCGCCTGGTCGGCTAGCGGCTCCGCCTCGATGGCCTGCTGCCAGGTCAGGTGGGAAATATCGTCTGACCAGGCGCTGGCGTCGTGCTGGCAGGTGAGCACCAGCCGGACGTTGGCGTCGGCGTAGATTTTCCCGCGCCGCGCGGCGGGCTGGTCGAGCGAAACCGGAACGTACACCGCCCCGGACAGCAGAACGGCGAGGACCGCAACCAGCTGTCCCGCGCCTTTCGACATTGTAATAGCGACATTGTCGCCGGGCTGAACCCCGCACGCGATTAACCTGCCAGCGCAGCGGCGCGCATTCTCGGTCAGCTCACGATAATTCCACTGATAATGCGCGTCCGTTACCGCCAGCGCCTGCGGTTGCCGGAGGGCGATGCGGAAAATGCCTTCATGCAGCAAGCCCTGAGGAACGGGAGCGTCGGTTGCGTTAACCCGTTGACGTATCTCCCGCTGGCTTTGGGGCATCCTGTCCGCGAACGACTTCTTCCAGGCGCTTTCATCATCGCAGAGTTGGTTAATCAGCTGGCAGTAGGCGTTGAACAACGTCTCGACCAGCGCCGGTGGGAACAACGCGTCATTGCTATCCCATTGTAGCCAGACCTCGCCCCGATGCTCGAACGCCAGATGATCTATCCAGACCTGCGGCGTCTGCGAGATGCCCCATTCCGGTTCGCCCAGCGGCGACTCGGCGCGGCTGCTGTACAGGGAGCGCCCCAGATTGCTGGTAAATACCACCGGGGCGCCGTGGGGATGGCTTTGCTGGCGTTTGAGTTCACGAAGGAGCTCGACGCCGGACCAGTGGCGATGATCCCAGTCCTCAGTAAACGTGAGCTGGTTTTTACGCGCCAGGTTGCTGACGGTATCGCCATCGCAGGCGGTATCCAGCAGAAGAATATTGGTGAAGTCGGCAAGCATTTCGTCAACCGCCGGGTGCAGCGGCTGGCGGTCAAATAACGTGATATTGAGCAGCAGCCGCGTCAGGCCGCCCCAGCGCCCCAGAACGGCAGCAAAACAGGTCGCCAGCGCCATTGTCGGCGTCACGCCATTCTCACCGGCCCGTTGGCTAAAGGCGTTCCAGCGTGTTGTCGGGACAATCATGCGGCGTCGGGTATTACGGACTTCACGCAGCGTGGCGGGTTCGCAGGCTAGCGGTAAAACCGGCGCGGGTGGCAGCATCGATGCTTTCGCCAGCCAGTACGCGCGCGCTTTGTCGAGCAGCGGCTGATTGATCTTCTGCTGATGCAGCAGATAAGCGCGGAAATCATAGCGGGGGTCGCCGGGCGGCAGCGACTCTCCGGCCAGCAGGGCGTTAAGTTCATCGAAAAACAGCGTAAAGCTGGAAGCATCCATAATCAGCAGGTCGATATTGACATGGAGGCGGTGGCGATTGTCCGGCAAGAGCGTCAACTGGAAATCAAAGGTTTCGCCCATTTCCACGCGTAAAAGACGGTGGCTCAGGCGCTGGCGCAATGTTTCCAGATAGGCCTGGCGGCTTGCCTCGTCGGTCTGGCGTAAATCATGAACGGTGACGCCGTTCCAGTATGGCTGCGGTAGCCAGACCTGCTGCCCGTCGGCGCGAAAGGCGATATGCAGCATCGGGTGGCGTTGCAGTAAGATCGTGATGGCCTGCTCCAGCTTTGGCGCCGTCAGATCATGGCCGGCAAACTCCTGATACAGATGGCAACCGACGCCGCCCAGCGTCTGTCCGGGCATTCGGCCCGTCAGATAGGCATGCTGTACCGGCGTCAGCGGGAAGGGGGTACCCTCGCTCATGACTGGCCACGCCGCGTCCGCCGGGGAGCTTGCATCATCCGGTTTTTCACCCGAACGGCTGCGCATCAGCTGGCGCCATGCTGCCAACGTGGGGGCGGCATACAGCTCGCGAAGGGTGAGGCGGTAGCCCTTTTTACGAAACCAGTGTAACCATCTCATTAATCTTATGGAGTCCAGGCCCGCCTGGATCAGATTGCTCTCTTCCTGTAACTGCTGCGGCGCTACATTCAGTTCCTGTATTAACAGTTCGCGTAATTGTTGATAATCGGCCGCTTCGCCGTTGTCCGATAACAGCGGATCCTGAGAGGGGGCGCCAGAAATCATTCTTCCTCCTGATGGCACGTCATACCAAAAGCATTGCTTATATGAGAATAATTATTATTAACAATTGAGCGCTACCCGAATCGGGTTTATTTGTGCCCGTTTCGGTTTACGGTCGGCAAAAAACAAGGCCCGGATGGCGAATCCGGGCCTTGTTAACGGAGGAGTTTCTGGGGTAAGCCCTGGTTAGATCAGACGTTTGAAGGTCGACGGGGTGACGCCAAACTGCTTCTGAAATGCGGCGGAGAAATGGCTGGCGTTGGCATAGCCTAGATCCGCCGCCACCGTCATAACGGAAGTATTGCCATTGGCCAGCCGTCTTCTTGCCTCCTGCATGCGTTCAGCCTGAAAAAGACCATAGACGCTGTTGTTGAACAGAACGCGAAATCCCCGCTTAATTTTAAGCACGCTTAAACCGGACTCTCTGGTGAGTTCGGTGACCCCCGGCGCCTGCGTCAAATCGGCCAGCAGCAGATCCTTTGCCCGCAGCAGTTTCTGGCGTTCCATCGGATTGAAGTGGCAGGAGGAACAGCTGGCGTCCTCGCGATGTTCATCCAGCACCAGGCTGAGCATCACCAGACTTTGTCCCTGTAGCCATAACGTCGACGGTTTTTGTTCATGACTGAAGCCGCCGTGCATCCGCATCAGCGCGTGACGCAGGGCCTGAGCCGTTAGGTGGGTTTCAGCATTACAACGCTGCTGCTGGCAACAGCAGTGGGAGTCGATCTTATTTTTAATGACCGAGCTAATATCCGGCACCCACAGCGCGAGGGCTTCAGGGCTGAAAGAGAGCGTAATGCTCTCGAACCGGCCGCAGTAGGAGGCGCTGCCGCGGCAGTCTGGCGTATGGGTAATGTAATGACGATCGCGCGCGAGTTCCCAGTCGGTGTGGCGGCTGAGCCCCTGGATCGCAAAGCGCGATGTGCCTTCCAGAATGCAAGAGAAGTTAATCCTGCCCAGGTCGTCGTGCAGCTGCAACGTCTCGGGCTGAGCAAAGTGGCCCCGCCAGAGCAAAATATCCATACCTTCCTGCAAAGAGCAGCGCAGCAGCTCACACTGGGCAGGAATAGCGCCATCGTTCGCGGGTTTTCCAACCACTAGCTGGTGAATAGAGATTGCAGATTGCGTTTGTGGTGACTCCGTCATGACCGGGTTATCTCCCTGTGGCTTAGACCAATGCGGGTATAAATAGAACCGAATGGGGTAGATGAGTAATTGATAATGGTTATTATTCACATTAATTCCCGGAACGCCACCTTGAAATAGTGTTTTTGGCGTCCATAAAAATTCATCAGGAAAATCAGCCACTCCCATGTCATCTCACTCATCCAACACTGAATCGCTGTCCCGATTTCCTCTTTGGCAGGTGATTACCCCGGTTCGCCGGAAGGTGCTCCTGGCTATGGCGCTGGCGGGGCTGGCGGCCTTCACCAGCCTGGGGGCGCTGCTTTTTCTGGCATGGTGCCTGCGCGATCTGCGCGGGGCGCCTGACATCATCCCCGTCTGGCCGCTGAGCGGCGTAGTCGGCTGCGTGATAGCGACCTTTATCCTGCGCCTGCAGGCGTTCAATACCTCTCATTATGCGGCTTTCCATCTGGAGAATATTCTGCGCAGCAGATTAGCCCGCAAGACCCTACAGCTTGCGCCGGGCGCGTTACAGCAAATGGGCAGCGGATCGGTGGCGAAAGTAATGCTGGATGATGTGAAGTCGTTACATATTTTTGTTGCTGACAGCACGCCGCTCTATGCCCGCGCCATAATCATGCCGCTGGCGACTGTTGTTCTCGTATTCTGGCTGGACTGGCGACTGGCCATCGCGACGCTGGGGGTACTGGCGTTTGGTTCGGTGGTGCTGGTACTCGCCCGTCAGCGCTCGGAAAACATGGCTCAGCGCTATCATCAGGCGCGTGAACGGGTCAGCGCCGCGGTGATTGAGTTCGTACAGGCCATGCCGGTGGTGAGGACCTTTGATAGCGGCAGTACCAGCTTTTTGCGCTATCAACATGCCCTCGAAGAGTGGGTCGATGTGCTCAAAAGCTGGTATCGGCAGGCCGGATTTTCAGCGCGCTTTTCATTCTCAATTCTGAACCCGCTGCCGACCATATTCGTTCTTATCTGGTGCGGATACGGCCTGCTGCACGCTGGCAGTCTCGATTTTATCGCCTGGGTAGCCGTTTTACTGATAGCCAGCGGAATGGCCGAAGCGGTAATGCCGATGATGATGCTTAATAACCTGGTCGCGCAAACGCGTTTAAGCGTTCAGCGTATCTATCAGGTTCTCGCGATGCCGGAACTCTCGCGCCCGCGAGCCGATCGACAGCCGAAAGAGGCGAGTATCACCTTTGAGCAGGTAAGCTTTCATTATCCGCAAGCGCGGACTGGCGCCGCGTTGCAGGAGGTGAGCTTTCATGTGCCTGTCGGGCAAATTGTGGCGCTGGTAGGGCCAAGCGGCGCCGGGAAAAGCACCGTGGCGCGGCTGCTGCTGCGTTACGCCGATCCCGACAAAGGCCATATTCGTATTGGCGGCGTGGATCTGCGCGATATGCGGATAGAGACCCTGATGAAGCAAATCTCGTTTGTGTTTCAGGACAACTTTCTTTTTGCCGACACGATCGCCAATAACATCCGTCTGGGCGCGCCGGATACGCCGCTGGAATCGGTGATAGCGGCGGCCAGAGTGGCGCAGGCGCATGAGTTTATAAGCGCGTTGCCGGAGGGTTACAGCACGCGGGTCGGGGAACGAGGGGTATTTCTCTCCGGCGGGCAGCGGCAGCGCATCACCATCGCCCGGGCGCTTTTGCAGGATCGTCCCATTCTGGTGCTTGATGAAGCGACGGCGTTTGCCGATCCGGAAGGTGAAGCGGCGCTTATCAAAGCCCTCGCGGCGGCCATGCGCGGCCGGACGGTCATCATGGTCGCGCATCGTCTCTCCATGGTGACTCAGGCCGATGTGATATTGCTGTTTTCCGACGGTCAGCTCCGGGAAAGCGGGAGCCACGGGCAGCTGTTGGCGCAGGGTGGCCTGTATCAACGGCTATGGCAACGTTATCAGCAGGCGCAGCAGTGGGCGCCGGGTGGAACGCAGGAAGAGGCGGTGCAAAATGAAAGACACTAACCCGGCGGATAATCTGGCCTGGCGCGCGATCTGGCGCCAGCTTATCTCCAGCGTGGGCAGTCAGGCGGGAACGCTGCGGCGCAGTCTGGTTGCTCTGCTGCTGGCGGCATTGATGCAGGGGATCGCCTTCGCCTGTCTCTATCCGATCGTTGATGCGCTGCTACGGAATGAAGCATCGCGGCTTCTTCACTGGGCTTTGGCCTTCAGCATTGCGGCGTTGCTGACGCTGGCGCTCCGCTGGTATGGGCTGGGCTTTGAATACCGCGGGCATCTGGCGCAGGCCACCCATGAGCTGCGTCTGCGCCTGGGCGAACAATTACGCCGCGTGCCGCTGGAGAGGCTCCAGCGCGGCAGAGCGGGCGAAACGAACGCCTTGTTGCTGGGCTCCGTGGATGAAAACCTAAATTATGTGATTGCGATAGCCAATATTTTACTGCTGACCATCGTCACGCCGCTGACGGCGTCGCTGGCGACATTGTGGATCGACTGGCGGCTGGGGCTGGTGATGCTGCTGATCTTCCCCTTGCTGGCGCCGTTTTATTACTGGCGCCGCCCGGCGATGCGGCGACAAATGCAGACCCTGGGCGAAGCGCACCAGCGGCTGAGCGGGGATATTGTTGAATTTGCGCAGGGGATGATGGTATTGCGTGCCTGCGGTAGCGATGCCGATAAAAGCCGGGCGCTGCGGGATCATTTTGATGCTCTGGAAAACTTACAGACCCGCACTCACCGCCAGAGCGCGGGCGCGACGATGCTGATCGCCGGCGTTGTGGAGCTGGGACTACAGGTGGTGGTGTTGTGCGGAATTATCTGGGTGGTCACGGGCACATTGAACCTCGCCTTTCTGATTGCCGCCGCCGCGATGATTATGCGTTTTGCTGAACCGATGGCCATGTTTATCAGCTACACCTCGGTGGTGGAACTGATTGCCAGCGCCTTACAGCGTATTGAGCAATTTATGGCGATCGCGCCGCTTCCCGTTGCCGAACGCGGGGAGATGCCGGAATGTTACGATATCCGCTTTGACAATATTCAATACCGCTATGACGACAGCGGCGATCCCGCGCTCAATGACCTCTCTTTGACCTTTCCGGCGGCCAGTATGAGCGCGCTGGTGGGCGCTTCCGGCGCAGGTAAAACCACGGTCAGCAAACTGTTAATGCGCTATGCCGATCCCCAGCAAGGGCGGATTTCTATCGGCGGCGTCGATATTCGTCGCCTGACGGCGGAGCAGCTCAACAGCCTGATTTCCGTCGTTTTCCAGGATGTCTGGCTGTTTGATGACACATTGCTGGCGAACATCCTGATTGCGCGCCCGCAGGCGACCCAGCAGGAAGTGGAAGAGGCCGCCCGCGCGGCGCAGTGTCTTGAATTCATTACCCGCCTTCCTCAAGGCTGGCTGACGCCAATGGGCGAGATGGGCGGACAGCTATCGGGCGGCGAGCGCCAGCGGATTTCCATTGCCAGGGCCTTATTGAAAGATGCGCCAATCGTCATTCTTGATGAGCCGACCGCCGCGCTGGATATCGATAGCGAGCTGGCGGTACAGAAAGCTATCGATAATCTGGTTCACAACCGGACGGTGATTATTATCGCCCATCGCCTGTCTACCATCGTCGGGGCCGGAAACATCCTGGTGATGGAGGAGGGAAAAGTGGTTGAACAGGGCACCCATGGGCAGCTGCTCTCTCTTCATGGGCGTTACCAGGCGCTGTGGCACGCGCAAATGGCCGCCCGCGCCTGGCGCGCCGAAGGGGGTTCCACGTCAGAGGAGGTGGCGCATGAGTGACGTTCCGTCGAATGTGAAACCGCTGACGTTAACCACCGGGCGGGTGATTTTCGCCATTGCCGGCATCTATGTGACACAGAGTCTGGTATCGGCGCTCTCGATGCAGTCCTTGCCCGCGCTGGTGCGCGCTGCTGGGGGATCGCTTGCGCTTGCCGGGGCGACAACGCTGTTTATGCTGCCCTGGGCGCTGAAGTTTATTTGGGCGCCGTGGGTCGAGCGCTGGCGGCTACCTCCTGGCAGCCCGCAGCGCCGTTCCCGCATGCTGATCCTGCGCGGGCAGGCTGCGCTCGCGGCGATCCTGGCTATTGCCGCCGCGATTGGCGGGACAGGGCGAGAAGGCGGATTGCCCGAAACGCTAGTCGTCGCGCTATTTGCGCTGTTTATGGTGGCGGGTACAGTCGCCTCCACTATTGATATCGCCAGCGACGGTTTTTGCGTCGATCAGCTGACCCGCGCAGGGTACGGTTGGGGAAACAGCGTGCAGGTCGGCGGCAGCTATCTGGGAATGATGTGCGGCGGCGGGGTGTTTCTGATGTTGTCGGCGACCGTCGGCTGGCCTGCGGCCATGCTGATGATGGCGGCGCTGATCCTGGTCTTATCCGTACCCCTGTGGCGCATTGCCGAACCAACGCGCGCAGCATCTGTTCCGCATGTTCCGGCATTGGGTTATGCGCTTAGAAGGCGACAGGCTCGTCTGGGCTTAATGCTGGTATTGATGCTGAATTCCGGCATGCGGTTTGTGCTGCCTCTTCTGGCGCCGCTGCTGTTGGATCATGGTCTGAGCATGTCAGCGCTCGGCGCGCTGTTCAGCGGCGGTAATATTGCGGCGGGCATAGCCGGAACGCTGGCGGGTGGATTGCTGATGAAATGCCTCTCACCCGGCAGAGCGCTGTTTGCGGCTTATGGCGTGCAGGGCATCGCGCTGCTGGCGGTAGTGATGACGCTGCTGATAGCGCCGGGTCCTCTACTGCTGCCGATTCTCCAGGGGTTGATCGTTGTTCAATCTGTTTCGCTGGCCTGCGCGTTGGTCTGTCTTTACGCCACGCTGATGGCGCTTTCTTCGCCTTTGCAGGCCGGTGTCGATTTTACGCTCTTTCAATGTACTGACGCCGCCATCGCCATTCTGGCCGGCGTAGTCGGCGGCGTTGTCGCGCAGCGCTTTGGCTATGCGGCCTGCTTCCTGTTTGCCGGCGTATTCACGTTGCTGGCGGCGTGGATTGTTTCTATCCGACTGCGTTCGGCAAAAGAACTGATGACAAGCTCAATTGATTGATCCGGGAATAACACAGAGAGGTAAGGGATGAAAATCAGTGAATTTTTACACCTGGCGTTACCAGAGGAGCAATGGCTACCGATGATTTCTGGCGTCTTACGTCAGTTCGGAGATGAAGAGTGCTATGTCTATGAGCGCCAACCTTGCTGGTACATAGGTAAAGGATGCCAGGCGCAACTGCAGATTAATGCCGACGGCACCCAGGCGACATTCATTGATGATGCCGGAGAACAAAAGTGGGCGGTAGATTCGATTACCGACTGCGCGCGTCGTTTTATGACGCATCCGCGGGTGAGAGGATGCCGGGTATATGGCCAGGTTGGGTTCAACTTTGCGGCCCATGCGCGGGGTATGGCCTTTGATGCCGGCGAGTGGCCGCTGCTAACGTTAACCGCTCCCCGTGAAGAACTTATTTTTGAGAAGGGAAATGTTACCGTTTACGCGGACTCCGCCGACGGATGCCGCCGTCTGTGCGAGTGGGTAAAAGAGGTCGATACGGAGACACCATGCGGGCCAATGGTTGTGGATACCGCCCTGGACGGTGAAGTGTATAAACAGCAGGTTGCGCGCGCCGTTTCGGCGATCCGCCGCGGCGATTACGTTAAAGTCATCGTCTCACGCGCGATTCCTCTGCCAGCGCGAATTGATATGCCCGCTACGCTGCTATATGGACGACAGGCCAACACGCCCACCCGTACGTTTATGTTTCGCCAGCAAGGACGCGAGGCGCTGGGTTTTAGTCCGGAACTGGTGATGTCGGTGACGGGAAAGAAAGTGGTCACTGAACCGCTGGCGGGCACCCGCGATCGCATGGGCGATACGGCGCATAATCAGGCAAATGAGAGGGAGCTGCTGCACGACGGTAAAGAGGTGCTTGAGCATATCCTCTCGGTCAAAGAAGCCATTGCCGAACTGGAGGCGGTTTGCCAGCCCGGCAGCGTGGTGGTCGAGGATTTGATGTCGGTTCGCCAGCGCGGCAGCGTCCAGCATCTGGGGTCTGGCGTCAGCGGCCAGCTCGCGGAAGATAAGGATGCCTGGGATGCGTTTACCGTGCTGTTTCCGTCAATTACCGCGTCAGGTATCCCTAAAAAAGCGGCCCTCAACGCGATCATGCAAATTGAAAAAACGCCGCGGGAGCTCTATTCAGGCGCAATCCTGCTGCTGGAAGATACGCGCTTCGATGCGGCGTTAGTACTGCGTTCCGTGTTTCAGGATAGCCAGCGCTGCTGGATACAGGCGGGGGCGGGTATCATCGCGCAATCTACGCCGGAACGCGAACTGACGGAAACCCGGGAGAAATTAGCGAGCATTGCGCCCTATTTAAAGGTGCCCGCGTGACGGTTATCGACCCAGTTTAAGGTTAAAAGTGCCAGCAGGCTGGCACTCTCTTTTGCCGGGTTCAGGCGCTTATTGTGCGTCGGCCAGCGCCAGCTCGGCTTCTTGCTGCTGCGTGTTCTTACGCTGTTGCTCAAGCTCCAGCGCGCCGCGATGAGAGAGGTAGCAGAACAGAATGCAGCAGACGATCCCGCCCATCAGCAGATAGAACCCGCCGTGCCAGCCCATTTTATCCACCATCACGCCAAACAGGCTGGTGCCTAACGATGCGCCAAAGATGTAGCTCATAAATCCGCGCAGTCCCACGGCGGAGCCGACGGCAAAGCTGGGAACAATTTCCATGGTCTGCACGGAGGCCAGAAACTGCGGCACGTAAATCAGGCAGCCCACGATCGCCGCGAACACCGTCACCATCAGCAGGGATTCGCTTTTCCAGTAGCCGATCAGGCAGACAAAAATCAGCGCCATACAGATCATGGCAAGCGGCATGCGCCGTCCTTTGAACAGCTTGTCGGAGAGCCAGCCCGCCAGCAGGGTCGACGGAATCGCCGCCCATTCAAAGAACAGGAACGCGACGCTCATCTGCTCTTTGGAAAAATGTTTCACCGTCAGCAGATAGATAGGCAGCCAGCTGATCATGCCGAAACGCACCATATAGACAAACACGTCCACAAGGGAGACATACCAGGCGTTTTTGTTGCGCAGAACGTAGGTGCAGAAGATCTGGAATGCGCTCATATTCTCCGGCGCTTTTACCGCGTGTTTAGCGTTAAGCACGACCTTTTCTTCCGGCATCATCTCTTCCAGCGCAGGCAGGCCTTCCTCGCGCGGCGAACCTTTACCCAGCGCCAGTACGCTGATGGCGAACACCACCGCCACGCAGGCCGGGACAATGTAGCTGGCGCTCTGCCAGTGCTCGGTACCGAGAATCGCAAACGCGGCGCCGACGATTGGGGCGACAATCCCGCCGCCGACGTTATGGGAAATGTTCCAGAAAGCCCCCACGCGACCGCGCTCCCGGCGAGGGAACCAGTTAGCGATGGTGATAAAAGAGGGGCCGACGCCCATCCCCTGAAACAGACCGTTCAGAACGACCAGCGCAGCGAAGATCCAGAATGCGGTGCTGAACCCCAACCCGACGTTGACGATCGCGCACAGCACCAGGCCGCAGGCCATAAAGACTTTCGGGCTGGCTTTATCCGCCAGGCTGCTCATAACGCCTTTGCTGATCCCGTACGCAATGAGCATACAGCTGCTGAGCAAACCGATCTGGGTGGCGCTCAGATCTAACTGCTCTTTCAGATAAGGCGTGGATAAGGTGAAATTGTTGCGCACAATATAGTACGCCAGATAACCCAGAAATACGCTTAGCAGCGCCTGCATGCGGTAGCGGCCATAAGTTGCCTGAATTTTCTCAGCCGGCACTTTATTTGCCGACGGCCCTTTTTTTAATATTGATAACATGTCGTCACCTGTATTTTATATTGATATGAACATCAGGAGTATTCGGCATGAAGAGTGAAATAAGTGGTCAGAAAACTCAAATCGTCGAAATGGGTCAAAACTGACTCAAATTAATGAATTCAGGGGTTATTTTTAACGCATTGAGCATCAATGAAATAGCGAATAATTAATTTCCCGCTAATTTTATGTCAGGCGTGTGCGGATATTAACAAATTCCACATTCATTATCTGGTAATGTTTGCTGATATTCCCGGCGGCCAGCGCGGCTATTTCGAGGCTAGCGGTGATTAATCCGCTAGAAGTCATAAACGGGTAAGTTTTGTCTCAACGCTCTTTTTTCGGTATTTCAATATTTATGAACGGGATCACAAACATGTTTCTGCGGTGGAGTCGGGCGCCCGGCAAAACGCTTGCGTTGCTGCTGCTGGCCGCCGGATTCAGCTCCTGTGCGGCGCATGGGAACGAACTGGTGATGGCGACAACATTTTCCCCCAGCGCCACCGCGTGGATTATCGCACGCTGGCAAACGGAGCCGGGGTCGGTGATGATTCGCACCCTCAACCGCACCAGCGCCTCGCTGGAACAGCTGCTTGATACGGCAAATGCGGAGAACGTTGATCTGGTCCTGACCTCATCACCGATGCTGCTGCAGCATCTTCAGGAGCATCAAAAGCTGGCGCCGTTCAGCGGCGCGCCGGCGGCCAGTCAACGCCTGGTGCCGGAATCCATCCGCGCCACCTCCGTTGCCGTGGCGATGTCGGGGTTTGGCTTGCTGATTAACCGCTCGGCGCTGGCGACGCGGCATCTGCCTGCGCCAGCGGACTGGGACGATCTCACCGATCCCCGATATCAGGGGGCGCTGCTGATGAGCAGCCCGTCGCGCTCGGACACTAATCATCTGATGGTGGAGTCGCTGCTGCAACAAAAGGGCTGGCTTAAGGGATGGCAAACGCTGCTGGCAAGCGCGGGAAATCTGGTGACGATTTCATCCCGCAGCTTTGGCGTGGCGGATAAGATCAAAAGCGGGCTGGGCGTAGCCGGTCCGGTGATTGATAACTATGCCAATCTGTTGCTGAACGATCCGCACCTTGCCTTTATCTATTTTCCGCAGTCGGCGGTGTCGCCTACCTACGTCGCGGTGCTCAAAAATAGCCAGCACGCCAGCGAGGCGCGGCGGTTTATTCGCTATATGCTGAGCCCGGAAGGCCAGCGGATCCTCGCCGACGCGAATACCGGGAAATACCCGGTGACGCCGCTGACGGCTGGCAATCCACGGGCGGCGCAGCAGGAGGTGCTGATGAATCAACCGCCGCTGAACTATCGTCTGATCCTTAAGCGTCAGCGTCTGGTTCAGCGGATGTTTGATACGGCGATCAGCTTTCGTCTCGCCCAGCTGAAAGATGCCTGGCGAGCGCTGCACAGCGCGGAGGCTCGCCTTAAGCGTCCGCTGCCCGAAATACGCGCGCTGCTAACCGGCGTCCCGGTCGATCCGGCAAGCAGCGAGGATGAAGCCTGGCTGGCTAAGTTCGATAATAAGAGCTTTGCGGAGCAGCAAATGATGGAGTGGCAGCTCTGGTTTCTCAACAACCAGCGGCAGGCGATCAATAAACTGGAAGAGCTGAAATGATGGCCCGTTCCATACTGCAACGTCTGCGGCAAATCAGTATCAGCAGCAGCCTGCGCGGGGCCTTTCTGATGGGCGCGCTGCTGACGCTGATTGTCAGCAGCGTCAGCCTCTATTCATGGCATGAGCAAAGCTCGCAGATACGCTATTCGCTGGACGAGTATTTTCCCCGCATCCACTCTGCTTTTCTGATTGAAGGCAATCTCAATCTGGTGGTCGATCAGCTGAATGAATTTCTGCTGGCGCCGAATACAACGGTGCGTCTGCAGCTGCGTAACCAGATTATTCAGCATCTGGATAAAATCGAGCGGCTGAGCCAGGGCTTGTCACCCGCGGAACGCCAGCAGCTGGCGGTGATTTTACAGGACAGCCGCGCGCTGCTCTCGGAGCTGGATCGCGTGCTCTACAACATGTTTCTGGTACGCGAAAAGGTGGGGGAACTCTCGGCGCGTATCGACTGGCTGCACGATGATTTTACCACTGAGCTGAATTCACTGGTGCAGGACTTTACCTGGCAGCAGGGAACGCTGCTCGATCAGATAGAAGCCCGCCAGGGCGACGCGGCGCAGTACCTGAAGCGTTCCAGAGAAGTCCAGAACGAACAGCAGCAGGTCTATACGCTGGCCCGCATTGAGAATCAAATCGTTGACGACCTGCGCGACAGGCTTAATGAACTGAAATCCGGAAATGATGACGGCATGCTGGTGGAGACGCATATCCGCTATCTCGAAAACCTGAAGAAAACGTCGGATGAAAATATTCGCGCGCTAGACGACTGGCCGAGCACGATCACGCTGCGACAAACGATTGATGAGCTGCTGGAAATCGGCATGGTGAAAAATAAGATGCCGGATACCATGCGCGACTACGTGACGGCGCAAAAAGCGTTAGTGGACGCCAGTCGCGCCAGAGAAGCCACGCTGGGGCGTTTCAGGACGCTGCTTGAAGCCCAGCTTGGCAGCAGTCATCAGCAAATGCAGATGTTTAATCAGCGTATGGGACAGATTGTCCGCGTGAGCGGCGGGTTGATTCTGGTGGCGACGCTGCTGGCGCTGCTGCTGGCGTGGGTGCTGAATCATTATTTCATCCGATCGCGGCTGGTGAAACGCTTTACCGCGCTGAACCAGGCGGTGGTGCAGATTGGTTTAGGCCGGACGGATGCCACCATTCCGGTTTATGGCCGGGATGAGCTGGGGCGTATTGCCGGTTTGCTTCGCCATACGCTGGGTCAGCTTAACGCGCAAAAACAGCAGCTTGAACAGGAGATTGGCGAGCGAAAAACGATTGAGGCCGATCTTCGTGCCACCCAGGACGAGCTGATCCAGACCGCTAAACTGGCGGTGGTGGGGCAGACGATGACCACCCTGGCGCATGAGATCAACCAGCCGCTGAACGCGCTGTCGATGTATCTGTTTACGGCAGGACGGGCGATTGAGCAGGGACAGACGGCGCAGGCGCGGGCGACATTAAGTAAAGCGGAAGGGTTGATTAACCGCATTGACGCGATTATCCGCTCGCTGCGTCAGTTTACCCGCCGCGCTGAACTGGAAACGCCGCTGCATCCGGTTGATTTGCGTCAGACGTTTACGGTGGCGTGGGAACTGCTGGCGATGCGCCATAAGCCGCAGCAGGGGACGCTGGAGATACCGGATGAAACCGTCTGGATCCGCGGCGATGAAGTGCGGGTTCATCAGGTGCTGGTCAACGTACTGTCGAATGCGCTCGACGCCTGTCCGAACGCGGCGAAAATAACGGTGAGCTGGCAAATCCACGGCGACACCCTGTGCGTGTTGATTGCCGATAACGGTCCCGGCTGGCCTGCGGCCTTGCTACCGTCACTGCTGAAGCCGTTCACCACCAGCAAAGATGTGGGGCTGGGGATTGGGCTGTCGATTTCTGTTTCGCTGATGACGCAAATGGAAGGGACGCTGCGCCTGGCGTCGACGTTAACGCGCAATGCCTGCGTGGTGCTGCAATTTAATTTAACGGATGTAAATGATGTTGAGTAATGAGTGTTCGATTCTGCTGATTGATGATGATCGCGACGTGCTGGATGCCTATACGCAGCTGCTTGAGCAAGCGGGTTATCACGTCCACGCCTGCGATAACCCCTTTGATGCGCGGGCGTGGGTGCAGAAGGACTGGCCCGGCATTGTGCTGAGCGATGTCTGCATGCCCGGCTGCTCCGGCATCGATTTGATGACGCTGTTTCATCAGGATGACGAGCAACTGCCGATTCTGCTTATCACCGGTCATGGCGACGTACCGATGGCGGTGGATGCGGTGAAAAAGGGGGCCTGGGATTTTCTGCAAAAGCCGGTCGATCCGGGTAAGCTGCTCTCGCTGGTGGACGCCGCGTTGCGCCAGCGGCAAGCGGTGATCGCGCGTCGCCAGTACGGCCAGCAAAAATTACGGGTTGAGCTGATCGGGCGCAGCGAATGGACGGAACAGTATCGCCAGCGTTTACAGCAGCTGGCAGAGACGGATATTGCGGTCTGGCTTTACGGCGAAGCGGGAACCGGGCGTATGACCGGCGCACGTTACCTGCACCAGCTGGGGCGTAACGCCGAAGGCCCTTTTGTCTACTGCGAACTGACTGCGGCCAACGCCCATAAGCTGAATGACGCGATCGCGCAGGCGCAGGGCGGAACGCTGGTATTAAGCCACCCGGAGCACCTGACTCATGAGCAACAACATCTGCTGGTACAGGCGCAGAGCCATGAGAAGCGGCCTTTTCGCCTGATTGGTATCGGCAGCGCGTCGCTAGTGGCGCTGGCGGGCAGTAGCCAGATCGTGGCGGAGCTCTATTACTGCTTCGCGATGACGCAAATTGCCTGCCTGCCGCTGTCAAGGCGGCCTGATGATATCGAGCCGCTGTTCCACCACTATTTGCAAAAAACCTGTCAGCGACTGAATCATCCCGTCCCGGAGGTGGATAGCCATCTGTTAAAAGGGATGATACGTCGGGCGTGGCCGAACAACGTCCGCGAACTGGCGAACGCTGCCGAACTGTATGCGGTGGGGGTATTACCGCTCGCGGATACGGTGAATCCGCTGATGCATGTCGGCGAGCCGACGCCGCTCGATCGACGGGTTGAGGACGTAGAGCGGCAGATCATCACCGAAGCGCTGAATCTCCATCAGGGGCGCATTAATGAAGTGGCGGAGTATCTGCTTATTCCGCGTAAAAAACTCTATCTCAGAATGAAGAAATATGGCCTGAGTAAAGAGCACTACAAGGGCTTTTAGCGAAAATTGAGGGGGAGGGTGTCTATTTCCTTGCCCCTGATTTTTTGCGTTTTATTAATCGTATGACAAATAGTGGTTGTTATCTCTGCACGTGAATTATATAAATATCCAGCACGTTAAGTACACCCATACAAATAATAACGTATTAAAAATGATACTTTAAAAAATAATAAGATTTCAGTACTAATTTTGATGCGTTAAAAGGTGCCACTATAAATCAGGTTATGTGATCGCTGTTAGTGAATCAGCATAGTTGCATTTTATAAAATAGCCAAACAAACACAGCGTTTTTATTACCTGAATCAGAGTCAAATTAATTTGACCCTACTCTATATTACTGAGGCCATATTATGGAAACCGTTCAAAATACCCTCGTTGCTCGCGAGAGCAGCGGCTGGAGAAAAAGTGATACCGTGTGGATGCTGGGCCTGTACGGTACCGCAATTGGTGCAGGGGTGCTTTTCCTGCCAATTAACGCCGGGGTCGGCGGTTTAATTCCGTTAATCATCATGGCCATTCTTGCCTTCCCGATGACCTTTTTTGCCCACCGCGGTTTAACCCGTTTTGTCCTGTCGGGCAAAAATCCGGGAGAAGATATTACCGAAGTGGTGGAAGAACATTTCGGCACCGGTGCAGGTAAGCTTATCACGCTGCTTTATTTCTTCGCTATTTATCCGATTCTGCTGGTTTATAGCGTTGCTATTACCAACACCGTCGACAGCTTTATTACTCACCAGCTTGGTCTGGTGTCTCCGCCGCGCGCTATTTTGTCGCTGATTTTAATTGTCGGCATGATGGGGATTGTCCGTTTTGGCGAAAAAATGATTGTTAAGGCCATGAGCGTGCTGGTGTTTCCGTTCGTGTTCGCGTTGATGATATTGGCGCTGTATTTGATCCCGCAATGGAACGGCGCGGTACTGGATACGTTGTCGCTGAGCAGCGCTTCGGCAACGGGAAATGGTCTGTGGATGACCCTGTGGCTGGCCATCCCGGTCATGGTCTTCTCCTTCAACCATTCGCCGATTATCTCCTCATTTGCGGTGGCTAAACGTGAAGAATATGGCCAGGACGCCGAGCGCAAATGCTCCCGTATTCTGGGCTTCGCCCACATCATGATGGTGCTGACGGTGATGTTCTTTGTGTTCAGCTGCGTACTGAGCCTCTCCCCGGAAAACCTGGCGGAAGCGAAAGCGCAGAACATCTCCATCCTCTCATATCTGGCGAACCACTTTAACGCGCCGGTGATAGCCTGGATGGCGCCGATCATCGCGATGATTGCGATTACTAAATCCTTCCTCGGCCACTACCTCGGCGCGCGTGAAGGCTTCAACGGCATGGTGATTAAGTCACTGCGCGGAAAAGGCAAATCGATCGAAATCAACAAACTGAACAAGATCACCGCGCTGTTCATGCTGGTGACCACCTGGATTGTTGCCACCCTGAACCCCAGCATCCTGGGGATGATTGAAACGCTGGGCGGCCCGGTCATCGCGATGATTCTGTTCCTGATGCCAATGTATGCCATCAACAAAGTACCGGCCATGCGCAAGTACAGCGGCCACATCAGTAACGCGTTTGTGGTGGTGATGGGACTGATCGCCATCTCCGCTATTTTCTTCTCTCTGTTCAGCTAAGTTTTCAGCGCCGCCTGTCACCGGCGGCGCATCCGTTTTGCTATGTAACCGCGTGGGTGCCATATGATTAGCGTTTTCGATATTTTCAAAATCAGCATCGGGCCGTCCAGCTCGCATACCGTTGGGCCGATGAAAGCGGGAAAACAGTTTGTTGATACCCTGCAGGAAAAAGGCCTGCTGCATAAAGTGACTCGGCTGGTGGTGGATGTGTATGGTTCCCTCTCATTGACGGGTAAAGGTCACCATACCGATATCGCCATTATTCTTGGTCTGTCAGGGTATCTACCGGATACCGTTGATATCGACGCCATTCCGGGCATTATTCGCGATGTCAACACCATGCATCGTCTGTTTATTGAAGAAGGCCAGCGCGAGATACAGTTCCCGGTGGCGGAATGCATGCGCTTTCACAATGAGTTTCTGCCGCTGCACGAAAACGGGATGAGCATTACGGCGTTTTGCGATGGCAAAATCGTCCACTTCCAGACTTACTATTCCATCGGCGGCGGTTTTATCGTCACGGAGGAAAACTTTGGTAAGAACCTGGAGGCGGAGGTTGATATTCCGTTCCCGTTCTATTCTGCCCGCAACCTGCTGGCGCACTGTCAGAACAACTGCCTGTCGATTTCCGCCGTGATGATGAAAAACGAGATCGCCCGCCACGGCCGGGAGACCGTTGAGCAAAATATGGCGAAAATCTGGGAGACCATGAGAAACGCCATTAACCGGGGGATGAATACGGAAGGTATTTTACCGGGGCCGCTGAAAGTGCCGCGCCGGGCTTCTGCGCTGCACCGCGTGCTGGCACCGCAGAGCCAGTCGATTACGCCACTGAGCGCGATGGATTGGGTCAATATGTTCGCCATGGCGGTGGGGGAAGAGAACGCGTCGGGCGGGCGAGTGGTAACCGCGCCGACCAACGGCGCCTGCGGCATTGTCCCGGCGGTACTGGCCTATTACGATCGTTTTATCAAAGAGGTGACGCCGGAAATCTATATGCGCTATTTCCTGACGGCGGGCGCAATAGGCATTCTGTACAAGATGAATGCCTCCATTTCCGGGGCAGAGGTCGGTTGTCAGGGTGAAGTGGGCGTGGCCTGCTCGATGGCGTCAGCCGGACTGGCCGAGCTGCTGGGTGGCAGTCCGGAGAAGGTGTGCATCGCCGCGGAGATCGGCATGGAGCATAACCTCGGCCTGACCTGCGATCCGGTGGCCGGCCAGGTGCAGGTGCCGTGCATCGAGCGTAACGCGATTGCGGCAGTGAAGGCGATAAACTCGGCCAGTATGGCGATGTACCGTACCAGCGATCCGAAAGTCTCACTGGATAAAGTTATCGAAACGATGTTTGAGACGGGCAAAGATATGAACGCCAAGTACCGTGAAACCGCCCGGGGCGGTCTGGCGATTAAAGTCGCGGTGTGTGAATCCTGAGCCCCCTAAAAACCGCCTGCCTGAGCCGCAGGCGGTTTTCTCTTCCCTGGACTTTAAAATCGCCTGAAGCCTGTTATTTTTTCTCTCCGTCGGACGGCGTAAAAGACCACACCACGCTGTTAGAAGCCGATGAGGTGTACCATTCGTTAATCGTGGCGTCAGCCTCGTTGGTCTGGGCAGCGGCGGGCAATTTCTCTTTTGGCTGATGCGTTTTTTTCCGAATACGGATACGGGAAGGGGTTTCGGCATTGAGCTGCGCCTTAAATGTACGCATGTGCGAGTCAAATAAAATCGACTCCAGCTGATGCAGCCGATCGAGACCGCGCAAAATACCAATCAGCGTACTGAGGGTAACGGATTCGCCTAATTCAACGCGTTTAATGGTTGCCGCGCCGACCTGAGCGCGTTCGGCCAGCTCAATCTGTGACAGGCCCAGCTGTATACGCGTTTCTTTAATTCTTCGGCACAGTTCAGAAATAATTTCACTGTCGGGCATGGTACTGAAACGCATCTTAATTCCTCTACTGCGTAATAAAACCTGACTAATTATTTAGCAAGCCAATTTATAAATAAAGCGAATAATTTCTCTTTTGCGATAGCGGCGACAATGTTTTTTGCCAATGCCATCAAAGAGTTGGGTATAGGGTCGCTCCTGCGAATCCCGCGGTTTCAGGCGCCGAATAAAGAGGCTTCGGATCAATCGCCTGGGGCGATACTCCGTGGCGCAGGGATGAGCCTCCGTCTCTGCCATAATGCAATTACGGCGAATTATGGTTATATATATCCCTTTCTGCGGCCCGGTTTCGCCGCAGCCACTCTTACGGATGATAACGATACGCCATGAATCTTCGTGAAAATATTGTGAGCCAATTCAGCCTGCTGTCGCCCGAACTCCAGCGCGCGGCGGAATTTTCCCTGCAAAATGCCAACCAACTGGTGGTGCAATCAATGCGCGCCTTCGCCGCGGAAGCCGGCGTTAAGCCTGCCACGCTGCTACGCCTGGCGCAGCGTCTGGGCTATAACGGTTGGCGGGAGCTGAAAAGCGCATTTATCGACGATCTCGGCTTAGGAAATGATACATATGTATCTAAGGCTGAAAAATTGATCGCCAAAGGGACGCAGCCCGCGCTGTACGAAGAGGTGTTCCTCGCGCATCAGGCCAATCTGGCATTCACTCAGGCAGAGAATCAACACGCTATGCAGCAAGCGGTTACGTTGCTGGATGAAGCGAAGCAGGTCTATATTTGCGGCTTCCGCGCCAGCTTTCCTATCGCCTGGTCGTTGTTTTATGTCTATCGATTGTTCAATCGCCAGGTGTCGCTGATTGACGGGCTGGCCAGTAATATCGAAGTCTTCACCCGTGAGATCAACGCGGAAGACTGCCTGCTATTGACCAGCTTTTCTCCCTATTCCCGCGAATCTCTCGACGTTCTCAATGCTGCCAGGCAGGCCGGGGCACGGATTATCGCCATCACCGACTCTCCGGTTTCGCCGCTGGCGCAAGCGGCGGACTGCACGTTGCTTTTCTCCCTCAGCAGCCCCTCTTTTTTCCCTTCGATAGTGTCCGGTATGGGCGTCGCCGAGTGTTTGCTGGCGATGCTGGTTGCCCGCCACGGTAGGGAGGCGGTGAATAAAATTGAGAGCGCAGAACGTTATCTGCAACGCTCCGGGGCGTATGTGATGCCCGATAAGTCCTGATAAATGATTCATTTGCTTTTATCATAAGAAAATTAAATACATTTGAATCATTATTGAATTGACGAGATTCAAATGGATCCTGCAAGATGCTTTCAACTTACGCGAAAGCGATTTCTTAAGCAGGATAAAAGCATGAGTCAAATCATTCACCGCAGCCTCCGTACCACCCCGGCAGTGGCAGTCAGTGCCCAGGGCGCTTACATCACCGATGCCAGTGGTCAACGCTATCTGGACGCCTGCGGCGGGGCGGCGGTTTCTTGTCTGGGTCACGCCCATCCGGATGTGCTGGCGGCGATGCACCGGCAGATCGATCGGTTGGCCTATGCCCACACCAGTTTTTTCACTAGCGATACGGTGGAACAACTGGCAGAGCAGCTTGTCCGCACCGCGCCCGGTTCCCTGAACTATGCCTATTTCGTCTCCGGCGGATCGGAAGCGGTTGAAACGGCGCTGAAGCTGGCGCGCCAGTATTTTGTGGAGATCGGGCAGCCGGATCGCACGCTATTTATTGCCCGTAAACAAAGCTACCACGGCAATACGCTGGGTGCGCTGGCCGTTGGCGGTAACGAGTGGCGCCGCCGCCAGTTCGCGCCGCTGCTGATGGATGTGGTGCGCGTGTCGGCCTGTAATGAGTACCGTGACCGTGAGGCGGGTGAAAGCCAGCAGCAATATACCGAGCGCTTACTTGGCGAACTCGAAGCGGCAATTCTGGACGCCGGGCCAGAAAAAATTATCGGTTTTATCGCCGAAACGGTGGTTGGCGCAACCACCGGCGCAATGCCGCCTACGCCGGGTTATCTGCAAGGCGTTCGTCGGCTGTGTGATAAATACGGCATTCTGTATATCGCCGATGAGGTGATGTGCGGCATGGGCCGTACCGGCACGTTGCACGCCTTTGAACAGGATGGCGTTGTCCCTGACATCGTGACCATCGCAAAAGGTTTAGGCGGGGGTTATCAGCCCATTGGCGCAGTGCTGGCCAGTGAGCAAATCGTCGCCGCGCTGCAGGCCGGTAGCGGAATGTTCCAGCATGGTCACACCTACATCTGCCACCCGACCGCCGCAGCGGCTGCGCTGGCCGTGCAGCAGGTTATCGAGCGAGATCGTTTGCTCGAGCAGGTGCAGCAGCAGGGCGCGTATTTGCAGCAGGCGCTGCATGATGTGCTCGGCGGATTACCGTATGTCGGTGATACGCGCGGTCGCGGTTTGTTCGCCGGCGTGGAGCTGGTATGCGATAAAGAGCGCAAAACGGCATTCGATCCGCTGCTGAAGCTGCATGCGGCTATCAAAGCGCAGTGCATGGCGCACGGGCTGCTGGTCTATCCGATGGGCGGAACCATTGATGGCCAGCGGGGCGATCATATTCTGATTGCGCCGCCGTTTATTGTCAGCCGGTCAGAACTCGATTTCGTGGTGGATACCCTGCACAAGGTCATCAGCGAAGAGACGCATAAACTGATGAGACGTCAGCCATGAACCGTTTACCTGCGCTGTCAGAACAGCAGTGGAGCGATGAACAACGCCAGCTTGCGGAGGAGATTATCAACGGGCCGCGCGGCGCGCTGCTGCCGCCGTTTGAACCGTTGTTGCGCAGCCCGGAACTGATGGCCCATGCGCAGCGAATGGGGGAGTATCTGCGCTACCGTAGCGCGCTGGGGCAGCGGTTGTCGGAACTGGCCATCCTGCTGACCGCGCGTCACTGGTCGCAGCCGGTTGAATGGGCCATTCATGCGCCAATAGCCAGGGAAAAAGGGATCCCGGCGCAGGCGGTGCAGGCAATCAATGAACGGCGTCAACCAGAGACGCTGGCGGCTGATGAATGGGTGGTTTACCATTTTTGCCAGCAGCTGCATCAGCATAAAAAAGTCAGCGATGATATCTGGCAACAGGCAATCGATCTCTGGGGGGAAAAGGGTGTTGTCGATCTGATTGGCATCAACGGTTATTACAGCTTTCTTTCAATGATTATGAACGGCGCGCAGACGCCAGTACCCGACACCAGGGATTTTATTCTTCCCGCATAAATAATTCGCACGCCTTCATTTTTATATCGCGTGCGAATGTAGGGATACTGTTTTTATTCTCAACGCCAATATCAGTTTTAGGGTATTGCGTGAAAACTCCTGTCTGCTGTCTTAATTACGCTGAGGATTATTATGTCTGCATTATTGAAAAAATTAAAGATTACCCTGGCACTGGTTGCCTGTTCGGCGAGTTTTGCCGTCATGGCACAAGATAAATTATTAGTCGGTGTGGATACTGCCTTCGTTCCCTTTGAATTTAAACAAGGCAATAAATATGTTGGTTTTGATATCGATTTATGGGAAGCCATTGCGAAGAAAATGAATGTCAGCTACGAATTACGCCCTATGGATTTTGGCGGTTTAATTCCTGGGCTGCAATCGCGTAATTTAGATGTGGCAATGGCCGGGATCACCATTACCGATGCCCGCAAACAGGTCGTTGATTTCAGCGAGGGTTACTACGATGCGGATCTCTTAATGGCGGTGAAAAGTGGTGATAATTCCATCACCAAATTCAGCGAACTGGCCGGTAAAAAAGTGGGGCTGAAGCAGGGCACCGCCGCGGCCAGTTTTATGAAATCCAAATATAAAGCCAACTATGTCGAATTCCCCAATATTGATAACGCCTATCTCGACCTGCAGGCAGGCAATCTGGACGCGGTCGTTCACGACTCCCCGAACGTGCTCTACTACGTGAAAACCGCAGGTGGCGGTAAGGTAAAATCGACCGGGGAAACGGACAGCATTCTGCCGCAGAAATACGGTTTTGCCCTGCAGAAAAACAGCAGCCTGACGCCGAAGGTCGATGCCGCGTTAAAGGCATTACGCGCGGATGGCACCTACGACAAGATTTATTTCAAATGGTTTAACAAGCAACCTAAATAATCCCCGCCGGGCCGGGTAACCCCGGCCAGAACCGAGAGTAATAGACTGCATTATGAATTTCGAAACGAAATATATATGGGAATCCCTGCCGTTATTATTACAGGGGCTGCAGCTGACAATATTGATCTCTATGGTCGGTTTGGCGGGCGGCTTTATCATCGGTCTGCTGGCAGGAATCTGTCGTGCACTGGGAGGCGGTATTGCGAAAACGTTATCATTAATTTTTGTCGAATTGATTCGCGGTACGCCAATTATGGTACAGGTGATGTTTATCTATTTTGCCTTGCCAATGATTCTGCCTGTTCGTATCGACCCTATCACGGCCGCGATGGTCACCATTATTATTAACTCCGGCGCGTATATTGCGGAAATTACGCGCGGCGCAATTTTGTCCATCAATAGAGGATTTAAAGAAGCCAGTCTGGCGATGGGATTATCGCAGCGCGCAACGCTATGGCATGTGATTATGCCGCTGGCCCTGCGCCGCATGATCCCGGCGTTGGGCAACCAGTGGATTATCAGCATTAAAGACACCTCGCTGTTCATTGTTATCGGTGTCGCGGAATTAACGCGGCAGGGGCAGGAGATCATCGCCGGGAACTTCCGTGCCCTTGAGGTCTGGACAGCGGTAGCCCTGATTTATCTTGCCGTCACCCTGTGCCTGAGCTTTCTGCTGAAGCAACTGGAGAAAAGGATCCATATTTTATGAGCATGGTTGAATTTAGCGCGGTCGCTAAACATTTCGGCACCACCCAGGTGCTGCACGATATCAATCTGAAAATTGATGCCGGTGAAGTGGTCGTGATTATCGGTCCTTCAGGTTCAGGTAAATCGACGCTGCTGCGTTGTATCAACAAGCTGGAAGAGATCTCCTCTGGCACTTTGTTGGTTGCCGGAATGCACCTGACCGATCCTCACGTAAACGAGTGCGAAATCCGCCGCGAAGCGGGGATGGTATTCCAGCAGTTTCATCTGTTTCCGCATCTGACGGCGCTGGAAAATGTGATGTTTGGGCCTATTCGCGTACGCAAAATGAGTCAAGCGGCAGCCCGCGAACAGGCGCTGGCGCTGCTGGAACGTGTCGGCCTGGGCGAACGGGCCGAGCACTATCCGTCGGAGCTTTCAGGCGGCCAGCAGCAGCGCGTGGCTATCGCCCGCGCGCTGGCGGTGAAACCGAAAATGATGCTGTTTGATGAGCCAACCTCTGCGCTCGATCCGGAGTTGCGCCATGAAGTATTAAAAGTGATGCGTTCACTGGCGGATGAAGGGATGACGATGGTTATAGTGACGCACGAGATTGGCTTTGCACGCGATGTGGCCTCTCGATTGATTTTTATCGATGGTGGAACCATTGCTGAAGATGGCCCACCTGATATCCTGCTGAATGCCAGTAGCAATCCGCGCCTGAAAGAATTTTTACAGCACGTTTCCTGAACATAAGTGAATCCATCACATGAAGAAAATCGACATCAGTGGTTCCCCGTTTGAGATTGGCCTGCGCCTTGGCGAGCTTGGCCGTGAAGCATGGCATCAGAAACTGATGCTCACGTCATTGTGGCAAACGGTGATGACCCTGCAGGCATCCCCTGAGACCCGGTTAATGCGCGCTGAGGTGCAGCGGCATTATCCGCACATCTGGCAGGAGCTGGAGGGGTTGGCGCAGGGGCTGGAGGCTACTGTTGATCAGGTCTTTGCCTGGAACTGCCGTGGCGATCTGGTGCGCTCAACGTCGGATGGCTGTACGACGGTGGCCGGGGTAAACGCCGCAGGCGAGCGGATTATCGCGCACAATGAAGACGGTTTTCCTCAGTTACGGGATGAATGCTTGCTGGCTACCATTACCCCGAGTCGCGGTCTGAGCTTTACGAGTTTTGCCTATCCGGGGTCGATTTGCGGCCACACCTTTGCGGTGAATGAAAAAGGTGTCGTTAACACGGTGAATAACATCCGTGCAGTGCGTCGTCCGCAGGGATTACCGCGTCAGATCCTGGCTCGCGCCTCGCTGAATGCGAACACCCTCGACGAGGCCATCACTATACTTACCGGCCAGCCGCGATCCGGGGCGTTTCACCATACGCTCGGGCAGCTGGGCGATACGCGGCTGTTCAGCGTTGAGGCCACCGGTCAAGGCTGTTCCGTTCTCCCCCTGACGACGGTAACCGGGCATGCCAACCATCTGGTGCATGCGGCACTGGCTGGCGTTGAGCAGATCGTTACCGACAGTTCAGCGTCGCGGCAGTTACGCCTCGTGCAGTGGCGGGAAACGCAACCTCCGTTTGACGCCGCGGCGGCAAAAGCCATTCTCTCAGATACCCATGACGCCGAACTGCCAATTTACCGGCTGGCTGCCGACGATCCGGATGAGGAGAACACCCTCGCCACGGCAGTTTTCACCCTCGATGCCAACCACGTCAGGTGGCAAATTTTCGACATTAACCGCGACGATGCTAAATTTCAGGGAGAAGTGCGTGGGTGAGATAGCCGGTCGTCAGTCATAAAGGGCAGGGTAACGGCGTTCGATAGTACCGTCCGGATACTGCCCGATATAGGCGTCTTGAGCGATGTCCTGAAGCGCGGTGTCCGGAATTTCAGGTTTGTGTCTCTACAAAGACTAACTATCAGAAAAACTCATCGAGCATCAAATGAAACTGCAATTTATTCATATCAGGATTATCAATACCATATTTTTGAAAAAGCCGTTTCTGTAATGAAGGAGAAAATTCACCGAGGCAGTTCCATAGGATGGCAAGATCCTGGTATCGGTCTGCGATTCCGACTCGTCCAACATCAATACAACCTATTAATTTCCCCTCGTCAAAAATAAGGTTATCAAGTGAGAAATCACCATGAGTGACGACTGAATCCGGTGAGAATGGCAAAAGCTTATGCATTTCTTTCCAGACTTGTTCAACAGGCCAGCCATTACGCTCGTCATCAAAATCACTCGCATCAACCAAACCGTTGTTCATTCGTGATTGCGCCTGAGCGAGACGAAATACGCGATCGCTGTTAAAAGGACAATTACAAACAGGAATCGAATGCAACCGGCGCAGGAACACTGCCAGCGCATCAACAATATTTTCACCTGAATCAGGATATTCTTCTAATACCTGGAATGCTGTTTTCCCGGGGATCGCAGTGGTGAGTAACCATGCATCATCAGGAGTACGGATAAAATGCTTGATGGTCGGAAGAGGCATAAATTCCGTCAGCCAGTTTAGTCTGACCATCTCATCTGTAACATCATTGGCAACGCTACCTTTGCCATGTTTCAGAAACAACTCTGGCGCATCGGGCTTCCCATACAATCGATAGATTGTCGCACCTGATTGCCCGACATTATCGCGAGCCCATTTATACCCATATAAATCAGCATCCAGGTTGGAATTTAATCGCGGCCTCGAGCAAGACGTTTCCCGTTGAATATGGCTCATAACACCCCTTGTATTACTGTTTATGTAAGCAGACAGTTTTATTGTTCATGATGATATATTTTTATCTTGTGCAATGTAACATCAGAGATTTTGAGACACAACGTGGTTCCCGCCATGTGAAAATCCGGTCAGACCAACATCATTCTGGCGCTCCGAAAGAAGGGATATTCGCCGCCGTGACCAGCCTGAAGCGGGTCGCATAATCTTTGGCCGCTTCGTAGTCGAGGAACATGGCATCGAGCGTGCCAATAAATTTTGAGCTTGATAGGATTTTGATGTTATGCTATGGAAAAGGATTATTTACAGGTCTGGAGGTAATTTATATGACGCCAAAAGAAATACTTTGCCAATGGGTTGACGCATTTAATAATGCAGATGTAGAAACTATTTCAGAATTATATGATGATAATGCAATAAACCATCAGGTAGCCAATGAGCCAGTTATTGGGAAAGAGGCTATAAAGAAAATGTTTGAACAAGATTTTTCTTTTCCAGAAATGGTTTGTATCGTTGAAAACATTTTCGAAGATGGACAATGGGCAATTTTAGAGTGGCGTGCCCCATTAGGTTTGAGGGGTTGCGGTTTTTTTCAAATAGTAAATAATAAAATTTTATTTCAAAGAAGCTATTGGGATAAGCTATCTTTCTTAAAACAGCACAATTTACCTATCGAATAAAATTCATATATACCTTATATGAATAGCTTGCAAATTTCTTAAAGTGTACATTAAGGGAAGCATAATAACTTCCCTTAGCCAATCTGTGGAATCTTTACACCATCGTATAATGTGATCCTGCTTTTCCAGGTAGCCCCGGGTGGCCTCAAAATAGGTGAAGGTCGATTCCGGTTTTACAAATCGAAGCTGCATCAGGTGGCTCGTCGCGTCGTCGACGTAGACCAGTGCGGTACAGGCGGGTGCACGGTTCTGCTTAGTGCCCCGATTAATGCAGGAGAGTTATGAAAGCGAAGGGTTGTTGCGTTTAGTAGAAAGGTTACGCCAGTAATCCCGTTGAAGGGGAAGGGCTTAAACGGGAAGGATGACCGCACACGCAGTTTTATGAGTAAAGTTGAAAAAGCCCTGATAAACAGGGCCGTGTTTCAATGAGGGAAAACAAACAAAGGGTAATAATCAGGGCATCCATGCTTAGCGCATGGTCAGGCCACCATCAATCGAAATTGACTGACCTGTTACGTAGGACGACGCATCACTGGACAACCAGAGGACCGCATCGGCAATTTCTTCCGGATTACCATGACGCTGCAACGGAACGGCTTTCACCATGGCTTCCAGAGCTTCCTTCTGGCCCGAAGCGACCATCGCATCGACCATTGGCGTCCAGATAAGACCCGGACAAACTGCATTCACACGGATGTTCCGGCCGGCATATTCAAGTGCTGCACTTTTGGTCAGGCCCAGCACACCGTGCTTCGCGGCGTGGTAGTTTGCACGTTCTGCTCCGCCCACAATTCCGCCGATAGAAGAACAGTTAACGATGACACCACTTTCCTGTTTGCGCATCTGCTGAAGTTCATACTTCATGCATCCCCACACGCCCCGGAGGTTCACGGCATTAACGCGATCAAAGTCCTCCACGGTGGCGTCCGCGATTTCAACAAGTTTATTCTGTACACCGGCATTATTAAAAGCGATATCCAGACGGCCGTAAGTGGAAACAGTGAACTGAACCATCGCTTCGACTTCATCAAGGTTTGCCGCATCACAGGTAAACGATTTAGCTTCAAAACCACGGGAAATCAAATCATTTGCGGCCTTATTTACCAGCTCAGAATTAATATCCGCTAACACAACGGCAGCGCCCGCTTCGGCATAAGCTCGTGCAGTTGCAAAGCCAATACCGGACGCGGCACCGGTGACCAGCGCAACTTTATTTTTCAGTGAAAGATTCATAATTTTTTCCTCTTAATATTAAGTCAGCAGAATGACCATCCGCTTAATTCAGGCCTTCATTCTGCTTGTTCACATATACCTGCGTGAGGTTATGATTAAAGGTTTTTGCTAAAGAACGCTGCCAGTTTATTTAAGGCAGGGTTGACAAATTTTGGCTTGTCATATAAATCAAAATGTGAAGCGCCTGGAATAATAACCAGCTCCTTCGGCTCTTTCGCTCTGTCATAGGCTTGCTGGCTGAATTTTCTTGTTTCAGCTTTTTCTCCGGCAATTAACAGCACCGGACGGGGGGAAATCGAATCCATATGCTCCAGTGGATAGTAGGCCATATGGAGTCCGGTGCTCGTGACGACATAACGGTTATTAGCATTCGGATGCGCGCCTCTCGGCGTCAGGTAATAATCGGTCGCCTCCCGGACAAAGTTAGGCGTACTGGCATTTAACTTATCCCGGGAAGGCAGCAACTGCTGAACCAGCACCGGTGCACCGCTGGCCTCTTTGTTCAGTTGTTCATCCACGCTTTGCATTAACTTCGTTCTGTCGCTTGCCGTAACCGGCAGGCCTTCAATACCGTTGCGGGTCGCATCGCCAATGTCGTAAGTGACGACACCGGCAACAGCCCTGACGCGTAAATCATTCTGCGCTTCGTGCAGCGTATAGCCTCCACCGGCACAGATCCCCAAGGTACCAATGCGGCTGGCATCAACCTGCGGCAGGCTGGCAAGATAGCCTACGGCGCTGCGGATATCCTGTACGCGATCGGACGGATTTTCCAGGTCACGTGGCAACCCACCGCTTTCTCCATAATGCGAGGCATCGTAAGCCAGAGTAATAAATCCGCGCTTTGCCAGTTGTTGCGCATAAAGCCCGGACGTCTGTTCTTTCACACCGCCCCAGGGATGAGAGACTACGATCGCCGGATATTTCCTGGCACTGTCATAATCAGGCGGAAAATATAAATTGCCCGCCATGGTGATGCTGCCATTTTTAAACGTCACTTTTTGCGACCCCAAAACATTGACGCCCTCCGCAACAGTTGAAGGGATTTTTTGTGCAGCCAAAACAGAGCCTGCCATCAGCATTGAAGCACACAAAAGAGAAATCTTAATTAAGGACATAATATTACCTCATTAATGATGATTATCAGGAGGAGTCACCGGAGACGCGGAAAGCAAAAAGCGGACGGCGTTGGATATATCAGAATCCGGTTAAATTTCTTATTTCAGGTGTTCAGGCCCCGCCGGAGAATATCAATTCAGATATAATCTTCAGACAGTCAGATAAAAACATTTATTGAGAAGTAGCCAGTGGTTAATAATGTACATGACGCGGGCTCAGTTAACCACCCAGCCTCGTTTCTTGCATTCATAAATGAAATTCATTAATGTCCGTGATATCTTATCCACATGATCTGGAGACACTGTCGTCGTCCGGAGGGACACACAGCCGGTGAGAGTGGAAGATGGCAAGAGAAGGCTTCAGTGAATTAATCGCACTCATAGCAGTTGCCCAGACGGGCAGTTTTACTCGTGCAGCGGCTCAGTTGGGAGTGACACAACCTGCTCTCAGCGCAAGCATACGCGGGCTTGAGGAACGGCTGGGAGTGCGTCTTGTACTGCGCAGTACACGAAGTGTTGCGCTCACGATGGCGGGTCAGCATCTCGTCGATCGTCTGGTACCGGAGTTTGATCAGATCACGAATGAGCTGGAATCGCTCAATGACTTACGCGACAAACCTACTGGAACACTGCGCATTACCGCCATTGACTACGTGATACGCTCGGTTCTGTGGCCCCGGTTAACCCCTTTTCTGAAACAGTATCCGGACATTACCGTTGAGCTTATCAGCGAGTATGAAAGCGTTGATATTGCGGCCCGGGGATATGATGCCGGCGTCCGGTTTGGGGCCGATCTGGCCCAGGATATGATTTCCGTTCGCATCAGTACAGATGTTAAGAATGCGGTTGTTGGTTCAGCAGAGTATTTTACGCGCCACCCGATCCCGCAACATCCGACCGAACTGAGCCAGCACAGCGGGGTACGTTTACGTATGTCCACGTACGGTGGGTTGTATGACTGGGAGTTTGTTGAGGGCAAGCGTGAGTTCAGCGTCAAAATCAACGGGCCGGTAATATGTAATAACGTTTACGACATACTGGAGGCAGTCAGACGGGGTTTCGGTCTGGCTTATCTACCGCTGGATATGGTACAGCCATTGCTTGACAGCGGAGAACTGGTTTCTGTGCTCCAGGAGTGGTGCCCTCTCTGGCCAGGGCTGCACCTTTACTACCCAAACCGGCGACAGCATTCCAGAGCCATGAGCCTGATGGTGGAGGCTCTCCGCTTTCATGCTAATGACTGAACCGGACGTCACTTTCAGCCCTTAAAGCCAGAGCACTGGATAACCACTCCATGTTATTAAACAGATTTTCTCCAGAGAACAGGTGACGAACCATGTCAGGCGAAATATTCCGGGATCTTATCGCATTTATTACCATCGCCCGGCACAGAAGCTTTACCAGAGCGGCCGCTGAGCTTGGCGTTTCGCAATCAGCTTTAAGCCATACCATCCGCAATCTGGAAGAGCGGATCGGGCTGCGTCTGTTGATCAGGACCACACGCAGCGTTTCCCCGACGGAGGCCGGAAAAAGGTTGCTGGAACGCGTGTCGCCCAGGCTGGATACGATTGCCAGTGAGCTGACCTCCATCAGGGATTTGAGCCGCACCATTGCGGGCACGGTGAGAATGACTGTCTCCGATTTTGCCTATAAGGCTTTTGTATGGCCACGCCTCAGCGAAACGCTGCGCCATTATCCGGACGTCAGGCTTGAGCTCTCTCTTGATGCAGCGCTGACCGATATTATTACGGAGAGATTTGATGCCGGTATCAGGGACGGTGATTCGCTTGGCAAAAATATGGCATCTGTGCGTATCAGCCCGGATTTACGTTATTCAGCAGTTGCCTCTCCCGGTTATGTTCAGGATAAAGGACTGCCGCCTTCACCCGGTGCTTTGGCTCAGTATTCCTGTATTAATACCCGCTTTACGCCAGGAGGAAGCACAACGCCATGGATACTGAAGGAAAATGAAACCGGGCAGATTTTCCGGCCTGCGGGCCATCTGGTCTTTAATTCATATTATGCTGCGATGGATGAGGCGCTGGCGGGTTACGGAATTGCCTTTTTACCGGAGATACTCAGCCAGCCATGGCTGGATGCAGGAAAACTTCTGCCGATCCTGCCTGAATGGTGGGCAGAACGACCGGGTTTTTATATTTACTATCCGGGTGAACGTCAGCTGTTGCCTGCGCTCTCCATGATTGTTGAAACGCTGCGATATGAGCCGCCAGTATAATGCCATTTCTGCTCACAACCGCCTGACCTGGGAAGCAATTGACGGCCAGTCGCTGAGATTTATTCTCCGTTGGCTTTCTCCGTCTGCGCGAGGGACCATCTCCGGTAGGGAGTGCCTGCGAACGGTTATTATCGCGTTTATCCTGAACAAGCTTGATAAATTCAAGTGTCCGCCCGAGGTGTTTGTTGTCCACGATAGCACCCAGGTCAATTTCCTGAAGGCGATCATAGGTGGAGTAGGGAAGGACGACTCCGTTTAGCCGGAGTTCTTTCCGGCCATCCGGGTAATGCCAGACCTCTATGTATTTCCCGATGGCTTTGCGACTAATTTCACTATCTTCAATAAGATAGAGCACTTTGTCATACTGAACCGTCAGAGATTTTGAAATGCGGCGCGGTTCCCGCCATGTGAAAAAGGCAGCCAAATCATCATCATGTTCGAGTGGCCGATGCACATCAAAGTCATGTCGGGGAACTTTGGCAAAGCGCCGGTTATATCTGGATCAACTCACCACAACAGGCAAGACGATAGCGTGGCTGTTGAATTTTCGGCGCACGTTGTTTGCGGGGGATCCAGAGACCGGCTTTGACCGACAGTCTCTGCGTTGTCAGGTACCGGTCGACAACATGGGTTAACTTCATCTAAAAAACTGCGCTGAATGGGCCATGAGCAGAATCCCGGGATGGTTAACTGAGTTCTGAACAAAACCGCATAATCTTTCTGCTTCTATATATGTCAAAGCTAAGTTCAGATGTCCGGGCCAGGGCAAAGTTAAAATGTCCGTGATATTTAAAATGATATCCTCAGCATTGTTTAACATTATGCAGTATTTGATTTTAATCCACATTTTCAGGGGCCTGATTAATATACAGGCAAACCTTGAATATGAGCTTTGTTTAGTTCCTCTGTTGATAAATTTAAGTTATTCATATTACCCAGACGTTCTATTGTGAGGTCAATGAATCGACGAACCCTCAGTGGTTGCGCGATACGGCTTCCGTAATATAAAAATAAACTGTGAATATCAGCGATGTTATCTGTCAACAATGGAATAAGCTGACCAGACCGTATGTATTGCGCCGCCGTCGGCCCGGCCACCTGCGCAATGACCTCGCCCATCAATACAGCATGTAACTCCAGCATCTCATCATTGGTCGACATGGCAGGGTTAACATGATGATCCTGCACATTGTCCCCGGACTTCACTGTCCAGGGGATCAGGCGCCCGGTTGCGGCATGGCGAAACACGCTACACCGATGGGCGCTGAGATCGTGCAGCGTTTTCGGTACGCCATATTTACGCAAATAGGCTGGCGAAGCACAAATGATCAACTGTAGGGGGAACAAGCGACGGGCAATCAGCCCTTCCTGTGGTGAAACGCTGATACGAAAACCGACATCCACTCGCTTCTCAACCCAGTTAGTTATCCCGTCATCAAGTTGCACATCGGGCTGAACTTCCGGGTAGAGGCGGCTGTATTCAATCAGCACGGGCTTAATAATCTGCTGAACAACTGAACGGGGACCGACGATACGTAACGGTCCGGCAAACTCCTCGCGGGTCTGTTGTACCGTCGCCAGCGCCTGTTGCAGCCCCATTAATGCAGGTTTTGCCGCTTCAAAGAAACGTTGTCCCTCCTCCGTTAATGACATATTTCGAGTGGTGCGGTGGAACAACCTCACCCCCAGATGCGTTTCCAGTTGTTTTAAGGCCTTGCTCGCCGCCTGGGGTGATATCTGCTGAGCATCTGCGGCTTTACTCAGGCTTCCCAGCTCAACTGTCCGGACAAATGTCTTCATAGAGCGCAATTCATTAATCATGGTCGCATCCACTTATTTACATCATTTAGTTGTAACTGATTCACCCATTTTCTGTCTAGTTGGTTGCAAATCATTTTCTTATAGTAGTGGCACTTCGCAAATATCGGGACTTAATTTCAGAGAGGCAGTGAGATGGATAACTTCAGTTTTTATAATCCGACCCGTATTGAGTTTGGCTCAGACAAAGAAAAGCTTATTGGCCAGATTCTGGCTGAACATAACGTCAAAAATGTCCTGCTGGCTTACGGCAGCGAGCGCATCAAACGCGATGGCTTGTTTGCGACGATTAGCCAGAACCTGACTCAGCATGGGATCCGCTATGTTGAGTTTGGCGGCATCGTCAGTAATCCGTTACTCTCAAAGGTCCGGGAAGGTATTCAGGCAGCGCGGGAACATCAGGTTGATGCGGTGTTGAGCGTGGGCGGCGGCTCGGTGCTTGATAGCGCCAAATCCATTGCGGCAGGTACCTTGTATGATGGGGATGTCTGGGATCTATTTATTGGCAAAGGGCAGATCAATGCGGCATTACCGGTGTTTTCGATTATGACGCTTGCGGCAACCGGGAGCGAAATGAACAGCGGCGCTGTCATCACCAATGACGTCACCCGGGAGAAGTTTGCTCTTCACTCTGTACATACCTTTCCGAAGGTCTCTGTCGTCAATCCGGCGCTAATGCAGTCCGTTTCCCGTGATTATCTGGTCTATTCCGCCGCCGACATTATCGCCCATTCGATTGAAGGCTATTTCACCGCAGCGGTACAACCAAAAATCCAGTCGCGTCTCGTTGAGACAGTGATTGCCACGGTGCTGGAGACAACAGAAATGTTGTTAAAAGATCCGGGAGATTACAACGCCCGTGCCGAATTTGCCTGGGCGTCCACGCTGGCGCTAAATGGGCTAACTTATGCCGGGACCTCGGGCTTCAGCTACCCTAACCACATGATTGAACACTCACTTTCCGCGTTGTTTAACGTCCCGCACGGGGCGGGATTGTCGGTGGTCATGCCTGCGTGGATGAAGTGGTATCACAGCCAAAACCCGACACAGTTTGCGCGCTTTGCCCGGACGCTATTTGGTAAAGGAACCGCAGAAGAAGGCATTGCCGCGCTCGAAGCGTGGTTCGATAAAATTGGCACACCGACCCGTCTGTCACAGTTAGGCATTACAGAGGCCGATATGCCAGCCATACTGGAAAATCTGAAAGGAAATACCCGCTGGTTTGGCCTGGCGGAGACCTATACTCAGGAAACACTGACCACCATTCTTAAGCTGGCGTTATAACACTAAACCGCAAAGGTGTGCGCTGGCGAAAGAGAAAGGCGCACATTCGCCCATGACATTGAGGTATTTTGTATGAAAGAAGTCATTGTTGTTATTGGCAGTGGGGCCATTGCCCAAGCAATTGCGCGAAGAGTGAGTGTGGGTAAGCATATTTTGCTGGCAGATATCAAATCTGAAAATACCCAGGAAGCTGAAAACATCCTGTCCCGCGCCGGTTTCACGGTCAGTACAGCGATTGTCGATATTGCTTCCCGAAAATCCGTACAGGATCTAGTCGAGATAGCGACCCGGCATGGCGAAATTAAAGGAGTCATCAACACGGCAGGCTTATCACCTTCGCAGGCCAAAGCTCAGGATATTCTGCGTGTGGATTTGTATGGGACAGCGGTGGTGTTTGAAGAGTTCGGTAAAGTCATTGCACCGGGGGGCTCCGCCGTGGTGATTGGCTCTCAGTCCAGCCATCGCCTGAAATTTCGCCCTGGTCGACTTCTGACAGCCGGTCATAGGTAGAGTAGGGAAGTGTCTCACCATTCAGGCGTAACTCTTTACGACCATCGGGGTAGTGATACACGTCGATGTATTTACCAATAGCACGGCGGCTCAGCTCGCTGTCTTCAATCAGGTACAGCATTTTATCGTACTGTATCGTCAGCGATTTTGAGACTTTGCGATGTTCCCGTACTGTGAAAATAAGATCCAGATCTTCGTCATGTTCAACCACACGATGCACGTCAAAGTCATGTCGGGGCTCTTTGCCAAAACGACGGTTATAGTCAGCAATATAGGCTTCAGCAAAGGCATTTGCAGCCTCCATTGAGTTGATACCCTGTAACCAGCGCCAGCGGTTTGCCATGCTTATCAATATAATGGCGTGTGGCTTCGAAGTAAGAAAACGTGGACTCAGATTTGACGAACAAAAGCTCCATGATTTTACTGGTTGCATCATCAACGTGTACAGGCTGGTCCTCGGCCTTCAAACCAGTCATGATCGCAGCCATCGATTTGTATCAATCCGCCCGTACACGGACGCCGGTAACGTGGCTGAGGGATCCTTGCGGCGCGTTGTTTGCGGGGGACCCATAAACCAGCCCGGACCATAATACGCCGTACGGTTTCTTTGCCGAGAAACTCCGACATTGTCTGTCGCTGATACCGAGGTGTTCAGCTGCACGACGCGTGGTCATACGACGTTCGATAACGTCCTGGATAATCTTGACCCGGTTGATCTCTTTCAAAGTAAACACTCCTGAGCTTTCTGCGCTCATGATATGCCTCCCGGTAGTTTAAACGGACCAGTGAAGCTTACCATAACGCGGACATCTGAATTGAGCTACAGGCGGACATTACTATTGAGCCCCTACAATGTTTGTCTAGCCAATGTTGAAATGTCGTGCTCAAAACAAGTCAGAGATGACGTCTGGGAGAGTCTGGAAAATTCCTTCTTTAGTCTTAGTCAGGCCTGAAGGATGGTCGCGGATGCCAGGCTTTCTCAGTAATCATCAGTTTCCGAACGGTCTCTTTTGAAATCCGGACACTGTATTCTGTGGTCAGTATTCGCCAGATTGCTGTCGGATTCATACCCCGGCCGCGTGAGCGAATAAGCTGCAGGGCCTGGTCTCTGATGGTGGTGTTTAACTGATGGTTGCCGGGCTTTCCACGGCGCCGGCTGACCAGACCAGCTGGCCCCAGCTCACGATAGCGTTTAATCAGGCGGGAGCACTGACGACGGGTGAGCTCCATGGATTCCGCCACTTCTGCCAGCGTAATTTCCCGCGCCACATAGGCCTCAATCAAATCCAGGCGCAACGCTTCATGTAATGTCAGAAGCACTGGTTTTTTGTCGTCCATTTTTCTCTCATCATTCAGCCGTGTCAGATCTGCAGGTGAGGGAAGGGCTCATCGCTTCAGGCTGGGGACAAAATCCTGCGGGCTGGCCAGCACCGGATTGATCGCCCTTAGCTCTTCCAGTACGCGCTCCTGGGCACGCCTGCGGGGCATTTTTTTGCTGCGCATTCGCTTTCCTTCAGCCCCCAGCTCGTCCTGTTTCTGCTGCGCCAGTTTCAAAACGGCACCCAGTCGTTTGTTGTCAACAACCGCACCCTGATCAACGCAGGCGAGTTTATCGAAAATCTTATAGCCCAGTGGCCGGTGCAGATGCCGGAAAGCAATGCTTCCGTCAGGGTAATCATAAACGGTAATTTTTTCACCTGCTATGCGCGAATTTTGTTCAGTGGGTTCAATGATATACATCACTTTATCATACTGAAAAGTCAGTGCTTTCGATAAGGTCCGCAGCTCCTGCCAGGCGAAGATATCATTCAGCTCCAGTGGACTCTGTGTGACCGGACGGTGCAGATCTTTAGGGTATTTTGCCGGCCGGGAGAAACGACGGTTAAAATCGGACATGAAATGTTCAATCCACTGATTGGCTTCAGCAACCGAGCTGATATTCTGCAGGCGCATCTCTTTAATCAGGCGATCCTGGAGCGTTTTATTTACCCGTTCCACGCGACCTTTTGCCTGGCTGCTGTTGGCACAAATCAATTCGATCGCCAGTTCCCGGAGAGCCCGTCCGAACTGGGTTGTGCCGGTACGTCGGCTTTCCGGTCCGCTGACCCTGAACACCGCATGCTTGTCGCTGTAAAATGCGACAGGTTTACCATGTTTATCAATGTATTGCCGGGTAGCCATCATGTAGTCAAACGCGTTTTCTGAATCACAGAATCGCAGGTGCATCAGGCGACCGGTGGCATCATCCATGAAGACCAGAAGACAGCATTTTGGGGCTCTGCCT
>OJZA01000132.1_pt1 | contig 35474 bp, 38 predicted proteins | sample 1614311 | NCBI WGS metagenome assembly OJZA01 (sample SAMN04436923, study PRJEB24849) | human gut metagenome | biome: human gut; feature: NICU; material: stool | host: Homo sapiens | place: USA: Saint Louis, MO | collected 2012-05-20
ACCGAGATCTACACTCTTTCCCTACACGACGCTCTTCCGATCTTTCAGGTTAAAGTATAACAAGGAGCAATGAATGGCTACCCCAAAAATCCTCATCGTGGAAGATGAAGCGGTAACCCGTAATACATTAAAAGGAATTTTTGAAGCTGAAGGTTATGAGATATTACAAGCACAAGATGGTGCAGAAATGTATCGTCAGCTAAATTCAGAAACGGTTAATCTCATTGTATTAGATATCAACTTACCTGGTAAGAATGGTTTATTACTAGGTCGTGAATTACGTGAAAAAACACCTATCCCTTTGATTTTCCTCACTGGACGAGATAATGAGGTCGATAAAATTTTAGGTTTAGAAATCGGAGCCGATGATTATCTTACAAAGCCATTTAACCCTAGAGAACTTACTATTCGTGCACGAAATTTATTACATCGCACGATGACATTAAATGGTAAAGAAGCCCATTTACAACGTGAGAACTATCGTTTTAATGGTTGGACGCTGGATTTAAATAGCCATAATTTAATTACACCAGAAGGCGTTGAATTTAAATTACCTCGTAGTGAATTTCGTGCCATGTTGCATTTCTGTGAAAACCCAGGCAAATTGCAAACACGTGAAGAATTATTGCAAAAAATGACAGGGCGTGAATTAAAACCACAAGATCGTACTGTAGATGTAACAATTCGTCGTATTCGTAAGCATTTTGAAGATCATCCTAATACCTCAGAAATCATTGCAACCGTGCATGGTGAAGGCTATCGTTTCTGTGGTGAATTGGAAGAATAATCTATCATTTAGTAATAAAAGGCTGAGTCAAATCAGCCTTTTGTTTTTTGCTATCCACGGCGAGATTCGGTACAATCAACGCCAATTTACGATTAATAAACAACGGATAACAATGACCAAGAAGAAAGTCAAAGTCGGCTCCAACACTATTGCGTTAAATAAACGAGCTCGACACGAATATTTTATTGAAGATGAAATTGAAGCCGGCCTTGAATTACAAGGTTGGGAAGTGAAATCAATGCGCGCAGGTAAAGCCAATATCAGCGACAGCTATATCATTTTTAAAAACGGTGAAGCCTATTTATTTGGTGCGACCATTCAACCATTAAGCTTGGCCTCTACTCACGTGGTTTGCGATCCGACGCGTACACGTAAGCTTTTATTGAATAAACGTGAACTAGATAATCTTTTCGGTAAATCAAGCCGTGATGGTTTTACTATTGTTGCCCTTTCTCTTTATTGGAAAGGCCCTTGGGCGAAGATCAAAATCGGTCTTGCGAAAGGTAAAAAACAACATGATAAACGTGATGATATTAAAGAACGTGAATGGAAAGTGGCGAAAGAGCGTATTATGAAAAACGCGCATCGTGGATAACTCCCCCTCCAAACAGACAAAATGCCTTTCAACCGAAAGGCATTTTTCTTTTTCTCAATATGAAAAAAAATTCTCATGGTTATGAATAAAATTATATTGATAATCATTCTCTTTTAAATTAGTATCTTCACCCAATTATTTCCGTCATATAAGGAGTTCTAATGAAAAAAGGCATTCACCCTGAAAATTATCGTACCGTTTTATTTTATGATTCCAACGCGAAACAAGGCTTTCTGATCCGTTCTTGTGCTAAAACTAACAACACCATGAAATGGGAAGATGGTAATGAATACCCTGTATTTATGTGTGATACTTCATCTGCTTCCCACCCGTTTTATACTGGTAAAACCCGTCAAATTGGTAACGAAGGTCGTGCAAGTGAATTTGCAAGCCGTTACGGTAAATTTGGCGCATTTAAATCAAAATAGGAATATTCAATGAAAGTATTATCTTCACTCAAAAGTGCAAAAAACCGTCCTGGCTGCAAAATTGTTCGTCGCCACGGTGTCGTTTATGTCATTTCGAAAACCAACCCTCGCTTTAAAGCGCGTCAAGGTGGGAAAAAGAAAGGTTAACCCCAATAAAAAAAGAGCGGTCAAATTTCCGCTCTTTTTTCATTTAGACATTAAGGTTTATAAATAAACTCAACGCCTTCTTCATCTTCTTCGTCCCAATCATCCCATTCGTCATCTTCATCATCAAATTGATGTTCAGCGAGCTGTTCTTGATGGTAGTCTTCCCATTTGAATTTCACTTCTTCCGGTTTATTTTCTTCTACTTCCGCATCACGTGGATTCGCTTCAATGAAATCCATAATATCACGACAAAGTGGCGGTACATTCTTACCGGTTGCAGCAGAAATAAAGTGATACCCTTCTTCCCAACCAAGACGTTCGGTAATCTCTTGAGCTCGTTCATGCGCCTCTTCTTCAGTCATCGTATCAATTTTATTGAAGACTAACCAACGCGGTTTATCTGCCAATTTTTCGCTATATTGGAATAATTCTGACTCGATGATCGCAATGTTATCAGCAGGATCGGATTCATCAATTGGGTTAATATCCACTAAATGAATTAACACACGACAACGTTCTAAGTGTTTTAAGAAACGAATCCCTAAACCCGCACCATCCGATGCGCCTTCAATCAATCCTGGAATATCTGCCACCACAAAGCTATGGCTCTCATCCACTTTCACTACGCCTAAACTTGGCACTAAAGTAGTAAATGGATAATCAGCGACTTTTGGTTTTGCGGCTGAAACGGCACGAATAAAGGTAGATTTACCTGCATTCGGTAAACCTAACATCCCGACATCCGCAAGAAGCATTAATTCTAATAATAAATCGCGTTTTTCCCCTGGTGTCCCCATGGTTTTTTGGCGAGGTGCACGGTTCACTGAAGATTTAAAACGCGTATTACCTAAACCATGATAACCACCTTTCGCCACTAACATTTTGGCACCATGCTTTGTTAAATCACCAAGCACTTCTTTGGTGTCATTATCAATTGCACGCGTTCCCACCGGCACACGTAACGTAATGTCTTTACCGCGACGACCGGTACAATCTGAACTGTGTCCGTTCTCACCACGCTCTGCGGCAAAACGTTTTGTAAAGCGATAATCGATCAAAGTATTTAAGTTTTCGTCTGCAACCAAATAAACATCACCGCCATCGCCACCATCGCCACCATCTGGGCCGCCTTTAGGGATAAATTTTTCACGGCGGAAACTTACACAACCGTTTCCACCATCCCCTGCTTCCACTCGAATCAGGGCTTCATCAATAAATTTCATAAAAACTCTCCAATATTTAACCGCACTTTACTTTGATTGCGGTAATAACTTATGTCCGATTGCCGACAAAATTGCTCCGCATACTACAACAAACGCCCCAATATAGCTAATCATATTTAATTCTGGCGCGGCAAAATTCTCAGGGCTCGCATAATGCGCAAGATGAGCAAAGAAAATAGTAAATAGTGGTACTAAGGTAATCACAACGCTTACTTTAGAAACTTCCCAACGATTAAGCGCCTCAGCATAAGCCCCATAACCAAATAACGTATTCAAACAACAATAAACAAAACAACCGAATGCAAACGGGGTGAGGTTACTCACTTGTGAAAATTCAGCTACAGGTGTAAAGACTAAAAGACAGCCGAAATACATCATTAATAAAATTTGTTGCGAACTAAAACGACGGAGCATAAGCTTTTGTGCCATACCATAAGCCACCCAAACTAATGAAGCAGTCAGGCTGAGTAAGACACCTGTTAAATAACCACTCTCTCCTTTAAACACATCAAGCTTATCATTGAAGAAAAGCGCCAACCCAGCCAATAACAGACCTAAACCAATCTTTTGGTGTAATCCGAGCTTTTCTTTAAAGACAAAAATACCGCAAATCAACATGCCAAAAGAAGAAAAATGAATAAAAATTTGAGCTGAAGAAGGATCGATAAAATTAAGTGAGCTATTAAATAAAAAGAAATTACCCGCTAATCCTGCAACACCAATGAGCACAAGCCAAATGAATCGACCACCTTTGAAAAATTGTGGCAATTTTTTTTTATAGGAAAGCAAAATAAAGAGTGCTAGAAATGCCACAATAAATCGATACCACACGATCGTTTGTGGCGTCATCACGGATAAAACCTGTTTTAACGCAATAGGTAAAGATCCCCATGCCATCGCTGTAATTAAAGCAAATAGAAATCCTAAAAGAGGTTGTTGTTTCATGATGTCTTCCTTTATTTGGCTAAAGCACAGTTAGGAATTCAGGTAAATTTCATTCTAAGAAATATTGAAGAGAATGAATGACAGTGCCAAGATAACAGATTTGATTAATGATTGTAAATCACAGGTAAGAAAACAAAGAAAACGCCCCACAGATAATGCGGGGCGTTTATCAAATCAGATGTAAAATTATTCAGTTACAATACTTACGTATTTACGGCTTTTCTCGCCTTTCACTTCAAATTTTACTTTACCGTCAGCGGTAGCAAATAAGGTGTGGTCACGGCCCATACCTACGTTGTTACCTGCGTGGAATTTAGTACCACGTTGACGTACAATGATGCTACCTGCTAATACAGATTCGCCACCGAAACGTTTAACACCAAGGCGTTTAGCTTCAGAATCACGACCGTTACGAGTTGAACCACCAGCTTTTTTAGTTGCCATCTACTTGATCTCCTCTGAAATTATGCTTGAATCCCAGTGATTTTCACTTCTGTGAACCACTGACGATGACCTTGTTGTTTACGGCTGTGTTTACGACGACGGAACTTAACGATTTTAACTTTATCGCCACGACCTTGTGCCACAACTTCAGCCACTACTTTCGCGCCAGCTACTACTGGTGCACCAATTTTAACATCTTCACCATTAACGACCATCAACACTGAGTCGAACTCAACTGTTGCGCCAGTTGCAAGTTCAAGTTTTTCTAAACGAACGACTTGACCTTCGCTCACACGGTGTTGTTTACCGCCACTTTGGAAAACTGCGTACATAAATACTCCGCTATAATTGTGCTTCTCCGTTACTATTTTCGGTCCGCACTTCAAAATTCATATAAATAGGTCGCAAATTCTACGGAAAAAACAACTCGATCGCAAGCACTTATTTGCAATAAAATAAAAAAAAGCGCTTTTCCTCGAGTTTAATTTCAGAAACCTTGAAAAATCGGGTAAAATTCACCGCACTTTCTTTTATATACACAACCATCGAACCAAATGAAGATGAACAAACAAGATTTAATGGATATGCATGCAATCCAAGCATTAACCGATGCGGATATGCAGAAAGTCAACCAAGCTATTTTAGCACAAATTAACTCAGACGTGCCGATGGTTAATCAGCTTGGTTTTTATATTGTACAAGGTGGCGGAAAACGTATTCGACCACTTATTGCGGTTTTAGCAGCTCGTGCATTAGGCTACGAAAGCGATAAAGTGGCCACTTGTGCGACCTTTGTTGAATTTATTCACACTGCATCTTTATTACACGATGATGTGGTGGATGAATCTGATATGCGCCGAGGCCGCGCAACGGCAAACTCTGCCTTTGGTAATGCGGCTAGCGTATTAGTAGGCGACTTCATTTATACTCGTGCATTCCAGTTAGTGGCACAGTTACAATCGCTAGATATTCTTCGCATTATGGCTGACGCCACCAACGTGTTGGCGGAAGGTGAAGTTCAACAATTGATGAATGTGAATGATCCGGATACCACAGAAGAAAGCTATATGCGCGTGATTTATAGTAAAACAGCACGCTTATTTGAAGTGGCGGCGCAATCTGTTGCGATTGTTGCGGGTGCTGAAAAATCAATTGAAACCGCATTTCAAGAATATGGTCGCTATCTCGGTACCGCATTCCAATTAGTAGATGACGTGCTAGATTACAGCGCAAACGCTGCAACATTAGGCAAAAATGTGGGTGACGACCTCTCCGAAGGTAAACCAACTCTTCCTTTATTACACGCAATGCATCACGGTAATCAACAACAAGCCGCGCTTATTCGCGAAGCCATTGAACAAGGCGGAAAACGTGATGCGATCGATGAAGTGCTTGCGATTATGGCTGAACATAAATCCCTTGATTATGCGATGGAACGTGCGAAACAAGAAGCCAAAAAAGCGGTTGATGCCATTGCCTTATTACCTGAAAGCGAATACAAAAAAGCCTTAATTTCACTGGCTTATTTATCGGTAGACCGAACTTATTAATATGACTGAAGAACAAATTCAACCGCAAAGTGCGGTCGATTCTCAAGCTAAATTTCAAAAACCGCGTAAACAAAAAGTGCGCAAGGATCCCAATGCGCCTTTTATTCGTGAAAAACTCGAATTACCCGAAGGACATAATAAGTTACTTCTCCACTCCTGCTGTGCGCCTTGCTCAGGTGAAGTGATGGAAGCCATTTTGGCCTCGGGTATTGAATTTACGATTTATTTTTACAACCCGAATATTCATCCATTAAAAGAATATTTAATTCGTAAAGAAGAAAATATCCGCTTTGCCCAAAAATTTGGGATTCCGTTTATTGATGCTGACTACGATCGCCAACAATGGTTTGATCGCGCAAAAGGTATGGAATGGGAACCTGAACGTGGCATCCGTTGCACCATGTGTTTTGATATGCGTTTTGAAAAAGCGGCTGAATATGCTCATGAACATGGTTTCCCTGTATTTACCAGCTGTCTTGGTATTTCTCGCTGGAAAGACATGGATCAAATTAATGGTTGTGGTCAGCGTGCTGCTGAAAAATATGATGATGTAATTTATTGGGATTACAACTGGCGTAAAGCTGGCGGATCGCAACGCATGATCGAAATCAGTAAACGTGAACGTTTTTATCAACAGGAATATTGTGGTTGTGTTTATTCTTTACGAGACAGCAATAAATGGCGTGAAGAAACAGGGCGACAAAAAATTGAAATTGGTAAACTCTATTACACGCCCGATTAAAAACTCATAAAAAAAGAACCGCACTTTCAACATGCGGTTCTTTTTTATTTAATCGACGATAAGGCGCCCACCTAATGCATTCTCTAAAGAATGATCTAATTGTTGAATTCGCGTACATAACACGTTTTCAATCTGGGCATTTTTATTCTTTTCTTGGGTTAATTCAAAACTTAAATTCAAGGCAACAATAGAAAGCACACGGTCTAATTGCAATAAACCTGTACGCTCCTTCATTTCAGACACTTGAAGATCTAAATTGCGCGCTGCTTGACGCAAAATCTCTTCTTGTTCGGCAGGGACATTCAAGCGCAGCACTTGCCCTAATACAACAACTTCAACCAGTTTTAATGACATGTTATTCCCTTATGTTGAATGCTCAAGTGGTCCTATTATGCCACAGCCAAATGCCTTCGTCATAATTTTTACGTTTAATTGACCGCTCTTTATCCGTTCGCCCCATTTCGCAATTTACGCTATAATGCGACACTTTTCATTATTTTTGAACGGAATATTTATGCCAACTATCGCTCCTAATCCATTAGTCCTAGTGGACGGTTCATCTTATTTATATCGTGCTTTTCATGCTTTTCCGCCACTCACCAATTCAGCCGGCGAGCCGACTGGTGCCATGTACGGTGTATTAAATATGCTCAAAAGCCTGATTTCGCAAGTGCAACCGAGCCATATTGCGGTAGTCTTTGATGCAAAGGGCAAAACGTTCCGTGATGAAATGTTTGAACAATATAAATCCCATCGTCCACCGATGCCGGACGATCTGCGCAAACAAATTCAGCCATTGCACGATATTATCCGTGCCCTTGGCATTCCTCTGTTAGTCATTGAAGGCGTGGAGGCTGACGATGTCATCGGTACCTTAGCGGTAGCGGCTTCTAAAACCAATCAAAAAGTCTTGATTAGTACCGGTGATAAGGATATGGCACAACTGGTGGATGACAACATTATGTTGATCAACACCATGAATAACACCTTATTAGATCGCGAGGCCGTGATTGAAAAATACGGTATTCCGCCAGAACTCATCATTGATTACTTAGCGCTAATGGGCGATAGCGCCGATAATATTCCAGGCGTTGCGGGTGTCGGTGAAAAAACGGCTCTCGGTCTCTTGCAAGGTATCGGCAGCATGGCAGAGATTTATGCCAACTTAGACAAAGTGGCCGAATTGCCAATTCGTGGGGCAAAAAAATTAGGGGATAAATTATTGGCTGAAAAAGAAATGGCCGATTTATCCTATCGTCTTGCCACGATCAAAACCGATGTCGCTCTCGATATCACTCCGGAACAACTTACCCTTGGTGCAAGCAATAACGATCAACTCACTGAATATTTCGGCCGTTATGAATTCAAACGTTGGCTCAATGAAGTGATGAATGGTGCTGATTCCATTACTAATAATAACGAACGACCAACCAAGATTAATCACTATCAAGCTACGCCTGCGCTCGCTCAAAATAATGACGATGAAACATTGCCGGCAATTCAAATTGATCGTAGCCGTTATGAAACCTTGATCACCGAATCGGATTTAAATCGTTGGGTAGACAAACTCAATCAAGCCAAACTTTTTGCTCTAGATACTGAAACCGATAACTTAGATTATATGGCTGCCAACTTAGTGGGGATTTCCTTTGCGTTAGAAAACGGTGAAGCCGCTTACTTACCGCTGCAATTAGATTATTTAAGTGCACCAAAAACCCTTGAAAAAACAACCGCACTTACTCTGTTAAAACCAATTTTAGAAAATCCAGCCATTCAAAAAGTCGGGCAAAACTTCAAGTACGACCTCACTATTTTCGCCCGTAATGGCATTGATGTGCAAGGTGTGGCTTTCGATACCATGCTCGAATCCTATGTGCTCAATAGTACCGGTCGTCATAATATGGACGATCTGGCGAAACGTTATTTAGGGCATCAAACTATTAGTTTTGAAGAAATTGCAGGCAAAGGTAAAAATCAGCTGACCTTTAACCAAATTCCATTAGAACAAGCCGCTGAGTATGCTGCGGAAGATGCTGATGTAACAATGAAACTGCAACAAGTGCTATGGGAAAAACTCTCGAAAGAACCCACTCTTGAAAAACTCTTTAAAGAAATGGAATTGCCATTGTTAGGCGTACTTTCCCGTATGGAACGTCGTGGTGTCTTAATTGATAGCGATGCGCTATTCCTGCAATCTAATGAAATCGCTAACCGTTTAAGTGAATTAGAAGAACAAGCCTATGTCTTGGCGGGGCAGCCATTTAATTTAGCCTCAACCAAACAATTACAGGAAATTTTGTTTGATAAATTAGGTTTACCAGTCATTCAAAAAACACCAAAAGGTGCACCATCCACCAACGAGGAAGTGTTGGAGGAACTTGCATTTAGCCATGAATTGCCGAAAGTGTTAGTAGAACATCGTGGGCTAAGCAAACTAAAATCCACCTACACCGACAAATTGCCGCAAATGGTGAATCCGCAAACGGGTCGAGTGCATACTTCCTACCATCAAGCGGTCACAGCAACCGGCCGTCTTTCATCAAGTGATCCGAATCTGCAAAACATTCCAATTCGTAATGAAGAAGGCCGTCGTATTCGTCAGGCATTTATTGCGCGCGAAGGCTTTACCATTGTTGCTGCCGACTATTCACAAATCGAGCTGCGCATTATGGCGCACCTATCACAGGATCAAGGCTTAATTAACGCCTTTACCCAAGGCAAAGATATTCACCGCTCTACCGCAGCAGAAATCTTTGGTGTCGCACTGGATGAAGTAACGTCCGAACAACGCCGCAATGCTAAGGCTATTAATTTCGGTTTAATTTATGGTATGTCAGCCTTTGGCTTATCGCGTCAACTCGGTATTGGCCGTGCAGATGCCCAGAGCTATATGGATTTATATTTCAAACGCTATCCTGGCGTACAAACCTTTATGCACGATATTCGCGAAAAAGCCAAAGCCCAAGGCTATGTGGAAACCCTATTCGGCCGTCGTTTATATCTACCAGATATTAACTCTTCTAATGGTATGCGCCGTAAAGCAGCCGAACGTGTCGCGATCAATGCACCAATGCAAGGCACCGCCGCAGACATTATCAAACGTGCCATGATTCAATTGGATCAAAAACTACAAAACGATCCCGATATTGCGATGATTATGCAAGTACATGATGAATTGGTGTTTGAAGTGCGGTCAGAAAAAGTCGCGTTTTATAGCGAGCTCATCAAAACACAAATGGAAAGCGCAGCTGATTTAGTGGTGCCACTGATTGTAGAAGTGGGTCAAGGTGCGAACTGGGATGAGGCTCACTAACAAATTTAGTCATGAATAAAGTTATCAGAAGTCACCTCTTTACGGCTGAACGCGCTTGGGGATCCCTTGATATTACCAATATGAATGGCATTTCCGTTCGTCTTCACTGGACAGATAAACCTTACAAATGGCATATCAATGACGGTGAAGAAGTCTTTGCTGTCATGGATGGGACAGTGGAAATGCGCTACAAAGAAGAAGGCCAAGAGAAAACCGTATTGCTCCATACGGGTGATATTTTTTATGCGGGTATCGGTACCGAACATGTAGCTCATCCACAAGGCGAAGCGCGCATATTAGTCATAGAGAAAGAAGACAGCATTTAACAGATTAAAAAGAATTTTATGAATCAAGAAAGACTCAACGAAATCGAAAAACCATTAATTCAAATTGTAGAACGAGATGTGGTTCCGGCTCTGGGCTGTACTGAACCTATCTCTTTAGCACTTGCCGCAGCAACGGCAGCCAAATATTTAGGCAAAACACCGGAACGTATTGAAGCTAAAGTATCACCAAACTTAATGAAAAATGGATTGGGCGTTGCAGTACCGGGAACGGGCATGGTCGGCTTGCCTATTGCTGCGGCAATTGGTGCTTTAGGTGGCGACCCTGAGGGTGAATTAGAAGTATTAAAACACATCACACCAGAACAAGTTTCACAAGCCAAAGCGATGCTTGATAACAAGCTGGTGAATGTGGATATTCATCAAACCGATCATATTTTATATTCGGAAGCCGTGTTGTTTGCAGATAAGGACCGAGTGAAAGTAGCCATTCAAGATCAACACACAAACATCATTTTAATTGAAAAAAATGGCGAAGTTGTTTTTGAGAAAGAACACGATGAATGTGCTGATTGCGATCCTTATGATATTTTCAAACAGGTGAGCGCACGTGAAATCTTTGAATTTTCTTGTGAAGTCCAGCTCGATAAAATCAGCTTTGTCGGACAAGCTGCCGCACTCAACCGTGCTTTGTCTGACGAAGGATTACGCGAAAATTACGGTTTGCACATTGGCAGAACATTGCGTAAACAAGTCGGTAGCGGTTTAATGTCAGACGATTTGCTCAGCAAAATTATGATCGAAACCACTGCAGCCTCCGATGCGCGTATGGGTGGGGCTACATTGCCAGCAATGAGCAATTCTGGTTCAGGCAACCAAGGGATTGCCGCGACTATGCCCGTGGTTGTGGTCGCCGATTATTTAAACGTGAATGAAGAAAAACGTCTCCGAGCCCTCTTCTTATCACACTTAATGGCTATTTATATCCACAGCAAATTACCTAAACTGTCAGCCCTTTGTGCGGTAACAACTGCCTCTATGGGGAGCTGTGCAGGCATTGCCTATTTGCTTACGGGCAAATTTGAAACCGTGAGCATGGGGATTTGCAGCATGATTGGTGACATCAGCGGAATCATCTGCGATGGCGCATCCAATAGCTGTGCAATGAAAGTATCCACCAGCGTAGCTTCTGGCTATAAATCAGTTCTCATGGCAATGGATGAAACCCATGTGACAGGCAATGAAGGTATCGTTGAACACGATCTCGATCGCACTATCGACAATCTATGCTCGATCGCTTCGAAGAGTATGCATCATATTGATCGCCAAGTGATTGAAATTATGGTGAGTAAACCTTGTCCTTAATGAAAATAAAGAGCGGTGAAAAATCCATATAATTTTTTACCTCTCTCATTGTGTATAATTTTAATTAGAGTTTATTTTGAAAAGAACTAATAAAAGCAATTAATGCTGATTTTTGCTGTTCCGATAGTCCAATAATCATCTTCAACAAAACTTCATCTAACATTGTCATTTTTTCATTATCACCCACACCGTAACGCAACCATTCTGGTTTAACTGATAACCACTTAGATAATGTTTCAATTTTATCCATTGATGGAATAGCCAAACCATTAAGCCATTTATGTACGGCTTGTTGAGTAACAGACTCATTTGGGTGTTGTAAATTAAATTTAGTTGCTATTTCACTTGTCTTCAAATTCTGCATAGCCATTGCTGAAAGAGCTAGTTTTAAACGTGCACTAAATTTTTCTTTTTCACTTAATATTTTCATAATGAAAATAATTATGACGAAATCCAAAAAGATCTTGTAAACCATTTAGGTTTTTATATAAACTATATTGGTTTATAGATTTTCATTTTAGGTTTCATCTATGCATCATTTTGGATTTCCTTTCGAGGTTTTGGTTGTTTTCTTCTGTGCAATTTTATTCTCAATTTATATTGACTTAGTTTCTCACCGACATAGTAAAGAAATTACCGTAAAAAATGCCGCTCTTTGGTCAATTTTTTGGATTTCATTGGCATTATCGTTCTACTTTTATCTTTATTTCCGCTTTGAGCCGGAATGGGCAGATCTCTATCTTGCCGGTTATGTACTTGAAAAAAGTTTATCCATTGATAACTTGATGGTATTTGTTGCGATCTTTACATCTTTTGGTATCAAAGATCACCTTCAACACCGTATTCTTTATTGGGGAATCTTAGGCGCATTGATTTTCCGAGCTATTTTCGTTGTAATTGGAACAGGATTATTTGCCGCCAGTCCTTGGATTGGATTTATCTTTGCTGCATTTGTACTTTGGAGTGGTTGGAAAATGCTACGAGGCGGAGATGATAATGAAGAAGAAATCGAAGACTATACTCATCACTGGAGTGTTCGTTTAGTAGGGAAAATGATGCCTGTTTTCCCAAAACTATTGCAAGAAAAATTCTTTGTAAAACATAACGAATTAAATGCAGATCAAATAGTTTCCGTTACTCGTCAAGGTTTTCGTTACGCAACGCCTGCATTTTTATGTTTAATGGCAATTGAAACATCTGATGTAGCATTTGCCTTTGACTCAGTACCTGCTGTTATTGCTGTGACTCAAGAACCATTACTCGTTTATGCTTCAATGATTTTCGCAATTCTAGGATTACGTAGTCTCTATTTTATTCTTGCTGCACTCACAAAATATCTTGTTCACCTTGAAAAAGCTGTCATTGCCTTATTGTTCTTTATTGGTATCAAAATGGGAATTCAATCTTGGAATCACGCGGTATTTGATACAGGCATTCATATTTCTGCCAATGTTAGCCTTTATATTGTATTAGGTGTTTTATTTATTGGTGTTGTTGCTTCGTTTATTTTCCCTGAAAAACAAGAAGGATAATGCAATGAACGTAAAGAAATTTATTTTTCTGACCGCTTATTTTACCACTACAAATGTTTTGGCAAACCAACACTATATAACGCCACCAACATCATCTACACGTGGATATGTTCCAGTAATTAGTGATGGAATGGAACAACAATGTGTTGAAATCTACAACCAAGCGAAATGGTTAGGTGATTCGCTTCAAAATACTTATGTTGATCAATATTCGAGTGCATCAGTAAATGCTTATAACCAAAAAATATCTCAACATTCACAAATGATAAATTGGTTTAATCAAAATTGCGCAGGAAAACAATCACGTTCTGCTTGTGAAGCTGCAATGGAACTAAATCGTAAAAATGGGATACCAACACAAAATTGCTATTAGGAGAAATTTATGCGCCGTTTACCTGTTTATTTATTAGTCGATACTTCTGGCTCAATGATGGGCGAGGCTATTGAATCTGTGCGTAATGGTTTACAAATGCTAGTTTCTGCATTACGTCAAGATCCTTACGCGTTAGAAACGGCTTATCTATCTGTGATTACTTTTGATAGCAAAGCCAAACAAGTTACACCACTAACGGAGCTAATGAGCTTTCAGCTTCCAACTATTGAAGCATCAGGCTTAACATCAATGGGCGAAGCGTTAAGTTTACTTACAGATTGTATCAATCGCGAGGTACAAAAAGGATCTGCGGAAATAAAAGGTGACTGGAAACCAGTTGTATTTTTACTTTCAGATGGTGTACCAACTGACGATTTGCAGAAAGGAATTAATGCATTAAAAACGGTGAAAACAGGAACTTTTGTCGCTTGTGCAGCCGGTGCCGGAGCTGATACCAACGTATTAAAACAAATTACAGAAAGCGTGGTGTCATTAGATACTGCTGATGCAAATTCAATTAAAGCCTTCTTTAAATGGGTTTCTGCATCGATTTCTGTTTCAAGCCAAAAAGTCGATCTTAACAAAAAAGATGTGGGCGGATTAGGTGAATTACCGCCACCACCAGCAGAATTAAACATTGTTTTATAAATGGTTCGGCAAGAATTATGGCAAGAAGATTACTCACGTATATTTGTATTGACACTTCTGGCTCAATGAAAGGAGAGCCGATTGAAGCAGTGAATGTCGGATTACAATCACTGCTTTCTGCATTAAGGCAAAATCCCTATGCACTTGAAAGTGTTTATCTTTCTATTTCCACTTTTGATACGCTGATCAAAAATGTCTTACCCTTGACCGCACTTGAAGATGTGGTATTGCCAACGATTTCTTGCCCTGATAGTGGCGCAACCTTTCTTGGAAAAATGCTGGAAAATATCGTGCAAGCGGTTAAAAAAGATCGCCTTCTTGCAACAGCGGAACAAAAAGGCGATTGGCGTCCTATCTTGATTTTACTAACTGATGGCAAGCCTTCTGACACTTTGGCTTATGAGCAAGCCATTCCACAAATTAAATCCTTAAATTTTGGCAATATCGTGGCTTGTGCAGCAGGGCCAAAAGCAGATCCTAATATTCTAAAAAAACTTACAGACACAGTTGTGTCATTAGACACTATGGATGCAAATAGTTTTTCTCAGTTCTTCCAATGGGTATCTGCTTCCGTAGCTCAAACCAGTGTTAGCGTGGGTGCAATCGATAATAACAGCCTGCCACCGCCACCTGATGAAATTAATATTGTATTCTAGGAAAAATTATGCGTCGTTTACCAGTTTATATTGTTGTTGATATCTCTGAAAGCATGGCTGGCGAAAATCTTCGTCAAATGCAAGAAGGCATTAGCCGCTTGGTTAATCAACTTCGCCGTGATCCTTACGCGTTGGAATCTGTTTATCTTTCTGTGATCGCATTTGCTGGGGCTGCTGGTACGCTTGCACCATTAACGGAATTAATGAGTTTTTACTCACCTCGTTTGCCGATTGGTTCTGGCACATCTATTGGTGCAGCACTTAATCATTTAATGGATTCCTTGGAAAAAGATATCGTGCGTAGTACGCCAGATAAAAAGGGGGATTGGAAACCATTGATTTACATTATGTCAGACGGTTCTCCAACAGATGATCCTACACAAGCTATTTCTCGCTGGAAACACCATTTTCAAAATAAAGCAAAGCTAATCAATATCGGCATTGGAAAATTTGCCAATCTTAATACACTAAATGAGATCAGCGACTTAACTTATCGCCTTGATGATGACGATATTGAAAAAGTTTACCGCGCTTTATGTGAATCTGTTGCTGATTCTATTTTAAGCCAAAGCCGTTCGTTAGGTGTGGAGTTACCTGTTTCGCTAAATAAAGAAATTTTAGAAAGCGGTGCAATTTCTTTAATTAAAGAAAAAGATCAATCGTTCGCCTTAGATGAAAATTATGCCATTATCGTAGGCAAATGCAGCAAAGTGAAATTGCCTTATTTAATGAAATATGAACGCATCGAGAACAGCCCATTGGACAATGCGATTTTCCAATATGTCGGCGTTTACCCTGCTGAAAAAGATTATGAAGATTGGTCTGATAATCGCCCAAATCATAGCAAAATCTCAACATCCCAACTTTGGGGTAGTGGCGGTTGCCCCCATTGTGGTGCTGCTTTTGGCTTGTGTATGTGTAGCTGCGGTCAGATTTTCTGTGCCAACGGCGAAAAAGAAGTTGTCTGCCCTGGTTGTAATGAAACATTGTATTTTAATGATGAAACCGATGATGTTAATTTCAATATTACGCGGGCAAGGGGCTAAAAATGAATGCAGTTGAGCAATTAGAGAAATTTAAAACGTGGCTAAATCAAGCGGATGAAAAATGGCTTGATGCTTTTGCAAGCCAAAATTTTACACTGATTGCCCATCTTTCAGAAATGTGGCAACGCTTTCAAACATCTACAAATTCAACGTTACTGGAAAATGATATGTTGATACTTCAACCAACAGAAATTACTCCGATACAAAAAAAAGATCTCATTATTACACTTCCAAATGCGAAGCAAGACGAACCTTACTCTTATTTAAAACCTGCCGAATTGCCTTTAGTTCAATCCATCAAAACAGAAGATGAAATTGGATTAACTTGGAATAGAGAAAACCAAACTTTGGAAGGTACTCCTACAAAAAGCGGTGAATTTTTAGTAACTTTTCAACTTGATGAAGGTCATTTAGCTCATACTACGTTGTTTGTTAATCCAAACCCTAAGTATTTATGGAAAAATATTCCTTCCGATCCTAAATCTCGTTTTTGGAAATCGGATAGTGCAAATGAAAGAATTACAACAGAGAGTGGTCAATTAATCGCAGCGCGTATGCGCGGACGTACTCACGCAATGAAAGGAACATGCTGTGATGATGATTTTACTATCGGGTATCATGAAAAATCAAAATTTCATTTCATTGCTGTTGCCGACGGTGCTGGAAGTGCAGAATTTTCTCGCCAAGGCTCAAAACTAGCTGTAGAGGCCGCAAAAGATAAATTTTTTGAATTACTGAATATTGAAGGTAAGGACTACCAAAAACTTTCCCAAAAAAACGAACCAGAACTCGCTTATATTACCAAAGTAATGTTTAAAGAAGCGGTTCAAGCCGCTTATCTTGCCCAAGAAACAGCGGCAAAAGATTATATTATTGAACATAAATCACTTTCTTGCACATTACTGCTTGCGTTTACATTGCCTTTAATTGATGGGAAATGGTTCACTGCTTGTTATTGGGTGGGAGATGGTGCAGCAGCAATCTTTGATCCCGCTATACAAAAAATCAAATTATTGGGTGAAGTGGACTCAGGACAATATTCAGGTGAAACGCAATTTTTAACCTTAGCGGAAGCCAATGCGGAAAAAATCACCGCACGCATTTATACAGATATTCGTGATTATCCCCCAATTCTGATATTAATGACTGATGGCGTTTCCGATCCTAAATTTCATAGTGATGTACAGCTCAAGACCTTTGAGGCTTGGCAAATCTTTTGGCAAGAGTTACGTGAACCATTACAAAAAGAGCAACCAGAAAAAGCCTTAGAGGAATGGCTAGATTTCTTCTCAAAAGGAGAACACGATGATCGCACTTTAGCGATATTTATTCCGCAGTCTGAGTGGCAAGCGATGACTTATACATCAACGAATAATGAAATTTTGGAGAAAGAGTCAACAATAGTGAATGAAATAGCTCCACAAGTGGCTGAAAATAATCAAGAATTTGCTAATGAAGAAGTCAGAACTACCAACATTACTCAGAACAATGAAACAAAAACAATCACGCTCCAAAAAGCAAGTGATGTACAAGTTCAAAAAGGAGCTGAGTAATGAGTAAGGTTATTACGCTCACTGCAACAAATGGTGAAACCATTCAATTTGTTGATGAAATCAAGGCTCAAGGTGGAATGAAAGATGTGATGTTCTCACCTAATAAAGATTATGTTGTTGCTTTCTTCCGAGAACCAGCCGATCTTGCCACAAAAGAGCGGTTAGAAATGATCACTTGTACATATCGCGAGAAAATCTTTAATCAAGAAGGGGGCGAATATCTTAAAAAATTATTCTGCTGGCCTACCGCCGTAGTGGAATATCAAGGAAAACTTGGTGTGGTGAGCCCTTTTTATCGTGATTGTTTTTTCTTCCAATATGGTAGCTGTAATAACGATATGTTGGGCATTAAAGGCAAAGATAAAGATGGTAAATGGTTCGCCAGTGCATCTAATCGCAATAAGTTTCTTGACTCGCGAGAGTTAGGCGATTGGATGTTGCATTTGAAAGTCTGCTTGATGCTGGCTCGTGCCGTTCGCCGTATGCATATGGCCGGATTAAGTCATAGTGACTTAGGTTACAAAAACTGCTTAATCGATCCAACAACTGGTCAAGCGAGTTTAATTGATATTGACGGCTTAGTTGTGCCAGGGAAACATCCACCAACAGTGGTGGGAACACCTGATTTTATTGCACCTGAAGTAGTGGCAACTCAACACTTAGACAAAAGTGATCCGAAACGTAAATTACCAAGTCGAACCACCGATCTACACGCATTAGCTGTTTTGATTTATATGTATTTACTTTATCGCCATCCACTTCGGGGAGATAAAGTCTTTGATATGAATGATAGCCAGCGTGATGAAGAATTAGGAATGGGAGAAAAGGCGTTATTCATTGAACACCCAACTGATCATTCTAATCGTATAAAACTAGGGAATGTTAAACCTAGCGAACAGCCTTGGAAAGACACACAAAAAATGCCTTATACCATTACTGGCCCTTATTTAAGCGAATTATTTAAACGAGCTTTTATTGACGGCTTGCATAATCCTATTGCTCGCCCGACAGCAGATGAATGGGAACAGGCATTAGTAAAAACAGTAGATTTGCTTCAGCCTTGTCAAGGCGCTAATTGTGAACAGAAATGGTATGCTTTTGATAATTCTAAATCGCCCAAATGTCCGTTTTGTGGCACAGCACATCAAGGTAAATTGCCCGTGTTAAATTTATATTCTGCTGCACCAAATGGCAGTTATCGCCCTGATAATCACAGAATTATGGTCTACAGCGGGCAATCACTTTTTAAATGGCACGCTGACAACCGCATATTTCCTAATGAAAAATTGAAAGGTGAAGATGCTAAACGCATTGGCTATTTCGTGTTACATCAAGGAAATTGGTGGCTTGTGAACGAAAATCTGACTGATATGGTAGATGTCAATACGAAACAATCTATTCCTATTGGTGGAAAAGTAAAACTCGAGGAAGGCGCCAAAATTCTTTTGAAAAAAGGCGAAGGCGGACGACTTATCGTTGTTCAAATGACTGGTTCATAAGATTTATTAACCTAATAACAACTGGAGAATTATAATATGGCAATTTCATTAACCAAAGGTCAAAACGTTTCATTAAGTAAAACTGATCCGAGCTTAAAAAATGTGTTGGTTGGTTTAGGGTGGGATGCTCGTTCAACTGATGGGCAAGACTTTGACTTAGACGCAAGTGTATTTATGGCAACAGAAAATGGTAAAGTGCCTTCTGATAGACATTTTATTTTCTATAATCAATTAGTTTCACTTTGTGGTGGTGTAGAGCATACTGGCGATAACCTCACCGGTGATGGAGATGGTGATGATGAAAGCGTGATAGTTCGCTTAGACAAAGTAGAAAGTAATATCAAATCACTTTTTATTACTGTAACTATTCACGATGCAGAAGCTCGTCGTCAAAATTTTGGTCAAGTCAGCAATGCATTCGTACGTATTGTTAATAATGATACTAGTGATGAAATTGTTCGTTTTGATCTTTCTGAAGATTACAGTACCGAAACAGCAATGGTGTTTGGTGAAATTTATCGTCATAACGGTGAATGGAAATTTCGTGCAATTGGTCAAGGATATACAGGGGGATTATATTCACTTTGTCAACAGTATGGTGTAAATGTTGGTTAATTGGAGTGAGAAATGGTTTCATTAAATAAAATTACTTTAGAAAAAAAAGGTGATTCGCATAAAATTGATTTATCGAAATCAACTGATCAGCAAATTACTATTAACTTAAATTGGACTCAACAAAAACCCTCTGGTTTCTTCAGTAGCTTATTTGGTTCAAATAAAGAGATTGATTTAGATCTTGGGTGTTACTGGGAGTTACAAGACGGAACAGCTTCACTTATTGACGGTTTGCAATTTTCCAAAGGCCGTGGCGGGTCAAGAGAACGTCTAACACACCAAGGATGTTATAGCCAAGCACCTTGGGTATGGCATTGTGGAGATGATCGGAATGGCAGCTCAGCCGAAGGTGAAAATATTTTAGTCAACTCAAAAGGTATCAGAGATCTACGTCGTTTGGTTATCTATTGTTTCATTTATGAGGGGGCTGCTAAATGGGCCGAGTCTGATGCCGTAGTAACAGTTAAAGTGCCTAACCAGCCTGAAATCGTTGTTGAAATGGGGAAACAAACTGATCCTCGCACATTCTGTGCTATTGCAACGATTGATTTTGAAGATACACAAATGTCTGTCCGTAAAGATATTAACTTCTTTAATGGACATGCTGATTGTAGTCAATATTATGGTTGGGGTTTTAACTTCTCCGCAGGCTCAAAATAAATCAAAAATCCTCTCCCCTAGTGCGGTCAGAAAAACACACAAATTTCTGACCGCACTTTTTTATATCAAAAAAACATATTTTCTAGCTAAAAGTTATTGGCGTTATCTTCTTCTTTTTTTAGAAAATATTGCCCTACTTAGTTCTAAAAGAAAGGAATATTTATGCTTTTAACCGGATTACTTTGCGGAATTTTACTCGGATTTGTGATGCAGCGTGGGCGCTTTTGTATTACTGGCGCATTTCGCGATATGTATGTCACCAAAAATAACAAAATGTTTGTAGCCCTTCTATTAGCGATTACCGTGCAATCTATTGGTTTCTTTCTTTTAAAAGAAATCGGTGTATTAAATGTTGATCCGGCTGAAAACTTTGCCTTTTTAGCCGTGATTATCGGTGCCTTTGTGTTTGGTATCGGCATTGTTCTTGCTGGCGGTTGTGCGACAGGTACATGGTACCGCGCTGCAGAAGGCTTAGTCGGCAGTTGGGTCGCGTTATTCACTTATATGCTATTAAGTGCCATCATGCGCACCGGCCCGTTAGGCGAATTCAATAAAGCTTTACGTAGCATCAATATCGAACAACGCAACATTTACGATACATTCGGCATTTCACCTTGGTGGTTAGTCGCATTATTAACTTTAGTGACAGCCTTTTATGTATACAAACATCTCAACAAACCAAGCGTAAAAGTCGCGGCATTAAAACCAAAAAAAACGGGGCTTGCTCACTTATTATTTGAAAAACGCTGGCATCCATTTTTCTCAGCCGTATTAATTGGATTAATCGCACTTGCCGCTTGGCCACTCAGTGTCGCTACAGGTCGTGAGTTTGGACTTGGGATCACTGGTCCATCCGCTAATATTATGCAATTCCTCGTTACTGGCGACGGTAAATTTATTAACTGGGGCGTATTCTTAGTTTTAGGGATTTTTATTGGATCATTCATCGGCGCGAAAGCAAGCAATGAATTTCGTGTCCGCGTACCGGATGCCACCACGATTCTACGCAGCGGACTCGGCGGTATTCTTATGGGTATTGGCGCAACGCTTGCGGGTGGCTGTTCTATCGGTAATGGCTTAGTCGAAACCGCCTTTTTCTCTTGGCAAGGTTGGGTATCATTGCCCTTGATGATTCTCGGCACTTGGGTGGCCGCCTACTTCACCATTATTCGTCCACAACGTTTAAAATTATCAAAAGCATCATAAGGAGCTTATATGATCGTTAAATTACCTACACTCGGCCTTGTTTGCCCCTTTCCTCTCGTTGAAGCTAAGGAAGCCATGGCTAAGTTAAATAAAGGCGATGGCCTAGAGATTGAATTCGACTGCACCCAAGCCACTGAAGCCATTCCCGCTTGGGCTGCTGAAGAAGGTTATGAAGTGACCAACTTCGAACAAATTGATGATGCGAAATGGTCAATTACGGTGATTAAATAATAAAAAAGTGCGGTCAGAAAAATATATAAATTTCTGACTGCACTTTTGCTTTAATGAATCGAAATAATTAAATCAATTCGACTGGTACTTTCACCACTAATTTTTTCACAAAACTTGATTTGCCGTTTACGGTGCAACCTGGTTTATGGGGTTCATAAGGGAAAAAGACGGCGAACATTTTTGGTAAAAGTGTTACGGTGCTTTTATCTTCAATTTGTGGAGTAAGTTGGTAATCATCTGCATCACGATATTCATCGTATAAGCTGAGATTTGGATAAGTTGCGCTTACTTCAACATTTTCTTCACCACGAATAAGTAATTGAATATCTAGATATTTATGATGAAGTTCAGCTTGTTTGCTATCCGCGTCAACCGTATCAAACTCCATGACATTCATATAAACTTGATCACTTAAATCATGACGGCCATTTTCTAATGCTTCAAGATTTAAGGTGTTGAGATGATCGCAAATGTCCGCGATAACTTTTGGTAAACCCACTTTGAAATTTGGGTTATTTAATGCACTGATAATCATAGTGTCTCCTTACGTATGTATTTGTATGAGAATATGATAACAAGTTGCTTATATTAAATAAAGTTACCAATAAATTTAAAACTCTGTATAATAAGCGAGCTTTATTTTCTGCATTAGCGTGCGGCTATCAAAAGAGATTTTTAAACGCCCAAAGTGCGGTCATTTTTTCGAAAGATTTCTTTTGCTAGTCGCAATCTGGAAAATAAAGCTTTGTTTTAAATATTATTTTGAAGGAAAACATTGTGAATCCAATTGTTAAACAATTTAAATACGGTCAACATACCGTTACTCTAGAAACCGGCGCAATTGCACGTCAAGCAACGGCTGCGGTTATGGCAAGCATGGACGATACCACGGTATTCGTGACTGTTGTGGCTAAAAAAGATGTGAAAGAAGGTCAAGACTTCTTCCCATTAACCGTAAACTACCAAGAGCGTACTTATGCGGCGGGTAAAATCCCTGGTGGTTTCTTCAAGCGTGAAGGTCGTCCATCTGAAGGCGAAACCTTAATTGCTCGTTTAATCGACCGTCCAATTCGCCCATTATTCCCTGAAGGTTTCTTCAACGAAATCCAAGTTGTGGCAACTGTAGTTTCTGTAAACCCACAAATTAGCCCTGACTTAGTGGCAATGATCGGTGCTTCTGCAGCATTAACCTTATCTGGCGTGCCTTTCAATGGCCCTATCGGTGCAGCGCGCGTTGGTTTTATCGACAACCAATTCGTATTAAACCCAACTATGGCTGAGCAAAAACAAAGCCGTTTGGACTTAGTGGTTGCAGGTACTGACAAAGCCGTATTAATGGTTGAATCTGAAGCTGACATTTTAACTGAAGAACAAATGTTAGCGGCAGTAGTATTCGGTCATCAACAACAACAAGTTGTAATCGAAGCGATCAAAGAATTTGCAAAAGAAGCAGGCAAACCACGTTGGGATTGGGTTGCGCCACAACCAAATACAGATTTAATCAACAAAGTAAAAGCGATTGCTGAAGCACGTTTAGGCGATGCATACCGTATTACTGAAAAACAAGCACGTTACGAACAAATTGATGCGATTAAAGCGGATGTGATTGCACAAATCACTGCTGAAGATGAAGAAATCAGCGAAGGTAAAATCGTGGATATTTTCACCGCACTTGAAAGCCAAATCGTTCGTGGCCGTATCATTGCAGGTGAACCACGTATTGACGGCCGTACCGTTGATACCGTTCGTGCATTAGATATTTGCACCGGCGTATTACCGCGTACTCACGGTTCTGCGATTTTCACCCGTGGTGAAACCCAAGCGTTGGCTGTTGCCACTTTAGGGACTGAACGTGATGCACAAATCATTGATGAATTAACAGGTGAACGTCAAGATCACTTCTTATTCCACTACAACTTCCCTCCATACTCTGTAGGTGAAACCGGTATGATCGGCTCGCCAAAACGTCGTGAAATCGGTCACGGTCGTTTAGCAAAACGCGGTGTCGCTGCGGTTATGCCAAGCCTTGCAGAGTTCCCGTATGTGGTGCGTGTCGTATCTGAAATCACTGAATCTAACGGTTCTTCTTCTATGGCCTCTGTATGTGGTGCGTCTTTAGCATTAATGGATGCGGGCGTTCCAATCAAAGCCGCTGTTGCTGGTATTGCAATGGGCTTAGTGAAAGAAGAAGAAAAATTTGTGGTTCTTTCAGATATCTTAGGTGATGAAGACCACTTAGGTGATATGGACTTTAAAGTAGCAGGTACACGTGAAGGTGTCACCGCACTTCAAATGGACATCAAAATTGAAGGTATCACCCCTGAAATTATGCAAATTGCATTAAACCAAGCAAAAGGTGCACGTATGCACATTCTTGGCGTAATGGAACAAGCAATCCCTGCACCACGTGCAGATATTTCTGACTACGCGCCGCGTATTCACACCATGAAAATTGATCCGAAGAAAATCAAAGATGTTATCGGTAAAGGTGGTGCAACTATCCGTGCATTAACTGAAGAAACCGGTACTTCTATCGATATCGATGATGATGGTACAGTGAAAATTGCTGCAGTAGATAGCAGTGCAGCGAAAAATGTGATGGCACGTATTGAAGAAATCGTTGCTGAAGTTGAAGCAGGCGCAATTTACAAAGGTAAAGTGACTCGTCTTGCTGACTTCGGTGCATTCGTCGCTATCGTAGGAAATAAAGAAGGTTTAGTTCATATTTCTCAAATCGCTGAAGAGCGTGTAGAGAAAGTGAGTGATTATCTTCAAGTTGGTCAAGAAGTAACTGTTAAAGTGGTTGAAATCGATCGTCAAGGTCGTATCCGCTTAACCATGAAAGATCTTGCACCAAAACAAGAAACTGAAGCAGAATCTGCACCAGCAGAAGACATTTCAGAAGAACAAGAATAATCTCACAGGGTGTGTGAATTCGATTTACACACCCGTTTTGATTATCAAACTAACTTATAGAACAATGCAATATTTTCGGTTATTCCGTTTTCTAGTTTCATTATCTAGCCTAAGTCTGACTTTATTTATTTCCGGTTGTGTACAATCGGGAAACGTGTTTGTCGCACCAAATAAAGTCGTACTCGCGGATCAAACTCCGAATACACACTTCGAACAAGAAGTGATGATTACCCGAATCAGCCAAGTTTTATTAGTTGGTAAAATGAGTAATGAAGAACGAGCGACGCTTCACTTTGAACGTGGCGTTTTATATGATTCCCTCGGTTTATGGGGCCTCGCACGTTATGACTTTACACAAGCCCTCGCGTTACAGCCAAAGATGGCTTCCGTTTATAATTACTTAGGGCTTTACTTACTGCTTGAAGAAGATTACGACAGTGCATTAGAAACCTTTAATGCGGTGTTTGAATTGGACCCAAGTTATGACTACACCCACCTTAATCGTGGTTTAAATTTTTATTACGTCGAACGCTATAATCTTGCTGAAGACGATTTGATGAAGTTTTACGAAGCCGATACCAAAGATCCCTATCGCGTACTCTGGCTCTATTTGAACGAACAAAAATTAAAACCACAAGAGGCCCATGCCAACCTTGTTGAACGAGCTAAAGGGCTATCTAAGGACTTCTGGGGGACAAATATCGTTCAATACTATTTAGGTAATATTTCCGTGAGTGACTTGCAAGAACGGGCAACCAAATTTGCAGAAAACTCACAACAATATGCAGAAATATTAACCGAAACCTACTTTTATCTAGCAAAACAAAAACTCAATTTGGGGCAAATTGATGAAGCTGCGGCTTTATTCAAACTCGCTATTGCGAATCAGGTATATAACTTTGTTGAGTATCGTTTTGCCGTGTTAGAGCTGATGAAATTGAAACCGGCTCAAACTGACGACGAAAAAGAAGAAAAAAGTGCGGTCACAAAAACTGCTGTTTTTTAGACTTGCCTCTTTCTTTTGTAACAAATAAACCTGAAAGCGAAATTGAGCTTTCCTTACTTATATTCGAGCATTTTAATGACAGACAAAATCACTTTTAATGATTTAGGCTTGCCTGAATTCATTCTAAAAGCCGTTTCTGACCTTGGTTTTGAAACACCTTCGCCAATCCAACAAGCTTGTATTCCTGCTCTTTTAGAAGGCAGAGATGTACTTGGTATGGCGCAAACCGGTAGTGGTAAAACTGCCGCATTCTCTTTACCTATTTTGGCAAAAATTGATCCTGCCGCAAAACATCCACAATTATTGGTGATGGCACCAACACGTGAACTTGCAATTCAAGTTGCCGATGCTTGCGAACACTTCATGAAATATGCCAAAGGCATCAATATCGTGACCCTTTATGGTGGCCAACGTTATGACATTCAATTACGTGCATTAAAACAAGGTGCACAAGTTGTTGTGGGTACACCGGGTCGTATTTTGGATCACATCCGTCGTAACACATTAAATCTATCTGAATTAAAAGCTATCGTACTTGATGAAGCCGATGAGATGCTTCGTATGGGCTTTATTGATGATGTAGAAACCGTTATGGCTGAATTACCGGAAGAGCACCAAACTGCGCTTTTCTCAGCAACTATGCCTGAGCCAATTCGTCGCATCACAAAACGCTTCATGAATAATCCACAAGAAGTGAAAATCAAAGTAAATAACGATAATGCACCTGATATTGAACAAAATTGTTGGTATGTTCAAGGTTTCCGTAAAAATGATGCGTTATTACGTTTCTTGGAAGTAGAAGAGTTTGATGCGGCAATCATTTTTACTCGCACTAAAACGGGCACACTTGATGTGACTGAATTATTAGAAAAACACGGTTTCCGTGCTGCGGCATTAAACGGTGATATGACTCAACAATTACGTGAGCAAACCTTAGATCGCTTACGTAATGGCAGTCTTGATATCGTCGTTGCAACCGATGTGGCTGCGCGCGGTATTGATATTGAACGAATAAGCCTTGTAGTGAACTATGACATACCGCTTGATGCAGAGTCTTACGTTCACCGTATCGGCCGTACTGGCCGAGCTGGTCGTTCTGGTCGCGCATTATTATTCGTTGAACCACGTGAACGCCGTTTACTTCGTAATATTGAACACTTAATGAAAAAACCAATCAACGAAGTTGAATTACCAAATCATGAAGTGTTACAAGCGTGTCGTCGTAAGAAATTCCAAGATAAGATCACCAAACAATTGGAACATCACGATCTCGAAATGTATCGCAGCTTATTGGAAGATTTATTCACCGCAGATCAGGATCAAGAAGATATCGCTGCGGCCATGTTGATGTTGCTTCAAGGCAAACAAAAACTGATTCTTCCACCTGATCCACCAATGGATAAACGTCGTCGTGACCGCAATGATCGCGGTGAGCGCCGTGAAAATCCGCGTTCAGCTGAACGTCGTGGCGAACGTAAAGGCTACGGCACACCACAACCGATGGATTTATATCGTATCGAAGTAGGTCGTGCAGATGGTGTAGAAGTGCGTCATATCGTAGGCGCTATCGCCAATGAAGGTGATATTAACAGCCGTTACATTGGCCATATCAAACTTTATGATGACTACTCTACTGTTGAATTACCACAAGGTATGCCAAAAGAATTGCTCCAACAATTCGGAAAAACTCGCGTTTTAAATAAACAAATGCAAATGAGCTTTATGGGCGCAGCACAGTCAGACAACAGACGTGGTGGCAACGATTTTGATGGAAAAGGTCGTCGTAATGAACGTGGAGACCGAGGCCAAGATCGTTTCCGTGGTGAACGTAATGGCGAACGTCGTCAACGTAAATTTAATGATAAAAACGACCGCACTTTTAATGAACGTGGTCGCCGAGATCGCCAACGTTAATCCTTATTTAACAGCCCCTTGAAGTAAAAGGGGCTTTTTTATTGTCTTAATTCTCGTTACAATCGTCTCTTATCTCAATTTATAAGGTTTATCTATTGAAAGGTCTATTTTTACGTATTATTGCTGCTTTTGCATTATTACTTTGGGCAATTGATATGGTCTTCCCTTGGCAAAAAATTATGCAATCGGAGCAAAACCCTTACACCACGATCAAAAATCGTGGCAGCCTGATTGTCGGCACCATTAATAATCCCATTTACTATTTTATTGGGAATGAAGGCGAATCAGGCTTGGAATACGAATTAGCAAAAAACTTTGCTGATTATTTAGGGGTTCGCTTACAAATTAAAACCTTAGAAAATAACGATCAACTTTTTAATGAATTGGAGAACAATAATATTGATATCGCTGCTGCGAATCTTTTGTTCCAGCCTCAACGAGCAGAAAAATTTCAGTTAGGACCATCTTACACCTCTGCCTCTTGGCAGCTTGTATATAAAAAAGGTGAAAATCGCCCGAAAGATTTAGCGCAAGTCCAGCAAGAAATTATTATTTCTGCGGGGGAAGACTTAGAAAAATTATTATCCCTTGCACAGAAAAAACTTCCTGCACTTAAATGGCAGAATAACAAGCAGTTAACCCAAGAGGAATTATTAATTCAAGTAGCGGAAGGCAAAATTCCTTATACAATTGCAAATAGTATTGATGTGGCAGCAACACAACAAATTCGCCCTAACTTAGCAATTGCATTTGACCTAACAGATGAAATGACTGTGCATTGGTATCTTTCTAATAAATCCTATAATGAGCTACAAGCAGGCTTGTTGGATTTTATGAATAACGCCATTGAAACGGGATTAATTGATCGTATTGAGGAAAAATATTTCCGCCATATTACCGCCTTTGACTATGTAGATACTCAGGCTTATTTAGAGGCGGTTGAAAAAATCCTTCCTCAATATCAACCGCTCTTTGAAAAATACAAAGGGAATTTAGACTGGCGATTATTAGCTGCTGTAGCCTATCAAGAATCGCATTGGGACCCTTATGCTACCTCTCCAACAGGTGTACGCGGGATGATGATGCTTACCAAAGATACGGCTATGCGGATGAATATTAATAATCGCACGGATGCCGAACAAAGTATAAAAGCGGGATCGGAGTATTTGCATTGGCTACTCGACCAAATGCCTGACAGTATTCCAGAAGAGGATCGAATTTGGTATTCTTTAGCAGCATATAATATGGGATTAGGGCATATTTTAGATGCTCGTCGACTAACTAAAAAATTAGGAGGCAATCCTGATAACTGGTTAGATGTAAAAAATAATCTTCAACTATTATCGGAAAAGCGTCATTATTCAAATTTAAAATATGGCTACGCTCGCGGCTATGAGGCTTACCAATATGTCGAAAATATTCGGCGTTACATGAACAGTATTGTGAATTATCATCGCGTTCAAGAAAACCAAGCGACTGCAACAGAGTAAGTGCGGTCAGAAAAAGCAACGTTTTATTGAACTCAAAGAAAACAAGGAGAAAAAGATGTTAAAAAGAAAAACTTTTTTAAAGAAAAAAGCATCAAGAGATATCTCTGCCTCACGTAACTTGCGTTTAAGACGCTTAAAACACCGTAAAGCAAAACAATTCCAACGTCATGCGTTACAATTAGTGATTCAAGATATCTAAAAAAGGGCGAACATCATGTTCGCCCTTTTATTATTTGTTATTAGATGTTATTGCTTAATACCACCGAATGCCCCCCGAGACTGATCTGCTTCATTCGTAAATAAGCCTGTCATTTCTTGTGCATTTTCACCAAAGAAACCACCTTGGGTTTTAATACCATTTACTTCACCAGCAAAGCTATTACCTGTAATTTTACCACCAAAATTCATACCTGGTACGGCATTAGCTTTTTCCGTAATATTAATGTCAATGACTTTATTAGCAAAATCAGCTGTAGCTTTCATTTCACTTATCTCACTATAATTTTGGTTACCATCCTTTTTATAAACAGCTCCACCTTTATACTCTGCGAATCCTGTTGTAGGAATTTGTGTCACTGCTGTTGGTAAACCTTGTGCATAAAAATATTGATTACCTGTTAATTTATCAACATAAGTACCAAATGCACTTGATTGTAAATTACTATTACTTAAGATAGTTTGCCCTTCTTTTCGAAGATTATATAAATCGTCATATTCTTCATAAGTCCATGGGTCAATATCTCCAGCTCTTCTCAAGATATTAATATCAACTAATTTACCTGATTCATCAATTATCGTAAGATCTCGCACATCACGAGCTAATGGGCGGCTTGCCTCATTTTCTTCTCCAGTTAAAACCCCACCGGAAATGACATCTTTCATCTCACCACTAATCCCGCCAAAGATCTTATCACTTAAAGGAATACGTGCTTTTTCATCAGCTTTTAGATTTTCTAATTGCTTTAATCTTTCCTCTGCAGCTTTTTTGGCTTCCTCTGCAGCTTTTCTATCGGCTTCAGCTGCTTTTATAGCGGCTTCAGTTGCTTTTTTCTCTTCTTCAGTTTGATTGCCATTGCTTTGGGCTACCTTGATTGCTACTTCTGCTTTTTTTATAGACTCATCTGCTTTTTTTACGGACTCAGCCGCTTTTTTCAAAGAATCTTCTGCTTTTTTTGTGGCTGCTTCAGCTCTCTTATTCGCTTCTGTGATTCTTTGATTTAGTTCAATCTCTGCTTGACGAACCTGCTCAGAATTATCTGAGCCACCTTTTGAGCTAGAAGAACAAGCACCTAATGCCATAACACAGGAAAGTGCAATAATGGAAAGTTTAATTTTGTTCATAAAAGGATCCTTATTATCTTGTTTTTTTTAGACTAAATGATGACTCCATACAATTTAAACGAAATGAAAATAATTTTCAACACCATTGAAAGATTTATTTAAATTTTGTAAACTTTGCTCCGGATTCTACTAAATCAAAATAATATTTCAGGTAAAAATATGATTCATAAATTTCCACTTTCTTTAGGTGCACTTTGTGTCGCTTTTGCTGTGCACGCTTATGCAGAAGAGCAAACTACATTAGATACAATTACTGTTAATGCCAATGCTTCTGAGGTCAAAGCAAATCAAATAAAAAAAACGCGTAAAGCAATTCAAGAAGAACTGATTTCAGATAACTATGACTTAGTTCGTTATGCTACTGATGTTGGCATTAGTGATAATGGCCGTCGTAACAAAGGTTTTGCAATGCGTGGCGTTGAAGGAAATCGTGTTGGTATCAGTGTTGATGGCGTCAATTTACCCGAATCAGAAGAAAATTCACTATATGCACGTTACGGTAATTTTAATAGCTCCCGTCTAAGTATCGATCCAGAATTAGTACAGGGTATTGATATTATGCGAGGAGCAGATTCTTTCAATTCAGGTAGTGGTGCGATAGGGGGTTCCGTTAACTATCGAACCTTAGGTGCTGATGATATCATTCTGCCAAATAAAAAATGGGGTGTATTGCTTAAAAATGGTTATGCCAGCAAAAATAGTGAATGGACACACACTTTAGGGGTTGCTTATAAAGATGACAAATTTGATGCGACTTTACTCTATTCCTATCGCCATGGATATGAAATGAAAAGCCGTGGAAAAGGTCAAGATATTGTAGGTAACGCTCGCGGCATCCCAGACCCATCACATCATAAAAACCATAGCTACTTAGCTAAAATCGGTTATTTTATTACTCGGACACAACGTGTAAGTGCATCATTTAATGCACAAAAAGCAAATAACTTTGTTGATGAAAAATCGTACCAGCTTGCAGGGCTCTGGCGTGAATCCAATGATATAAGTAAACGCTATAATGCCAATATTGCCTACGAATATTTTCCAGAAAATAGTCGATGGTTAAGTTACCTAAAAACTGAATTAGATTTTCAAAAAACAAATATTGGTTCAGAAAACTACAAAGGTGGATATCACTATAATGCTGATTTTACTGCATATTCAGGAAAAGATTTAATCGAAATTCAGGATACCAGCATGAATAGTCGCTTTATGAGAGCCTCTCTGCGAGCCGAGCTCATGCCATGGGAAACTAGATTTGGTAGCCATCAATTTACGCTAAGAACCGGTATTTCACAAAAAGATTTTGATAATCGTAATGAGCATGAATATCCAAATATAAATACTGACGGCAGCAGTGCAAAAGATAGTGAATCAATTCAACACCCTGTCAGAACCCGTTCATTCTTTGCTCAATTACAAGACAATGTGATATGGAATGATATCTTTTCAAGTCAATTAGGAATTCGTTATGATTGGGATGAATTAGTGCCACAAGATTTAAAAGCTTTTTGTAGAGCTTGCAGCAGTAAACCTGCATCAAATACCTTCCAAAGTTTAAGTGGTTCATTTGGATTAGATGCTCAACTTAATGATATTTGGAAAATAGGCTATAACATTTCTACTGGTTTCCGTATTCCAACTGCTTCAGAAATGTATTTCTCTTTCGAACATCCTGCCGGTAACTGGATACCAAACCCTGATTTAAAAGCAGAACAAGCACTAAATCAATCTATTTATATTCAAGCTAACCACCAGTTAGGCTCATTTGGATTAACGTTTTATCATACTCGTTATAAAAACTTCTTAACTGAGCAAGAATCAACTTATAAAAAACGTAACCCGTATTACAATGCCTATAGTGCAAGTTATGGTCAACAAGCTTATTACACAACAATCGCTCAGAAAGCAGTTAACATCGATCGAGCTCGTATTTCTGGTGTGGAATTCACGAGTAAAGTTAATTTAGATCAGATTATTTCAGCTATTCCGCAAGGTTGGAAATTTACAGCAAATCTCGGTTATGCCAAAGGGAAACTTAATGGCACTGAAGCAAGCTTACTCTCCATTCAACCTATTAAAGTGATTTTAGGAATTGGCTATGAAGATCCAAATGATCGCTGGGGAGTTAACGTCAAAGCTAGCTATCTTGGCGCGAAAAAAGCAAAAGATGCCCAAATAGTACAATACTCAACCAACTTTGTTAGAGAAGTAAAAACTTACCCTTATCTTAATAATTCTGCTGTGCTATTTGATTTGTATGGTTTCTATAAAATCAATCAAAATATCACGCTACGCGCGGGGCTTTATAATTTATTTAATCGCAAATATCACACCTGGGATACACTACGCGGCATTAACAAAATAAGTACGACTGATTCTGTTGATAAAGAAGGAAAAGGTTTAGAGCGTTTTTATGCGCCTGGACGTAATTTTGCCGCATCTGTTGAAATTCGTTTTTAACCCATTATTCCAATAAAAAAGGGCGAACATCATGTTCGCCCTTTTTATTTATTCATTATCCTTTATTTTTCAAAAGAATCTTTCAAACGCTCATCTGCTCGGCGGGATTCGCCTTTATGCTGAAGTTTATTTAATTGGCGTTCTAATTTTTCTTCGACTTCATTGATCGCTTTATACATATCATCAGCCGTTGCAGTGGCTAACAGATTACCTAATGGAGTTCCAATTGAAGCCTCTACAGAAAAGCCGTTTGGTACTTTACTTAAAACAAAATGCGGGCTAATCAGTTGAGTGTGCCATTTCTCTAATTTTGCAAGTCTTCCCTCCACATGTTCACGAATTGCAGGGGTGATTTCCATTTGTTTACTTGTGATATTGAGTGTCATAGCATTTACCTCTTTTGCTTAAATGAACCCTTCGGTTCCGTTCATCTTTAATAACAAAATATCGACCTTGAACCACTTTTTCAAGTGCTTTTAGGTAAATAAAAAAACAAATGTTCAAAAATATGATCGGGATCTAATTTCTGAAAAAATGTGATTTCATTTCCGTGGAAACTTGTTATGATGTAAAGCTGTAAACAACAAAGGGAAGCACTCGGCTTCCCTTTTTTCTTTTTATGAGCCTAAATTAGGCTAATTCATCTTGATCATGTTGCGTCGCTTTTAAACGTTCGAAGTAATCTTTGGTTTCTGAAATAATCTCTTTGCGTAAACCAATTAATGCCACCAAGTTCGGGAAGGCCATTAAACCATTCACAATATCCGCTAAGATCCAGATTAAATCTAAGGTTAGGAATGAACCCGCTCCAACTAGAACAATAAACACGAAGCGATACAATTTAATACCACGAATACCGACTAAGTAAAGGAAACAACGCTCACCGTAGTAGCACCACCCTAAAATTGTGGTGAAAGCAAAGAATAATAATCCTACTGTTACAATCGTTGCACCAAATGATGTACCTAATCCCTGTGCAAAAGCATAGTTAGTCACACTTGCACCTGAAAGCTCTGGGTTACTCCATGCTCCTGTAATCACAAGCACTAAGCCTGTCATCGTACATACGATGATAGTATCTAAAAATGTCCCCGTCATCGAAATTAAACCTTGGCGAACGGGCTCTTTCGTTTGAGCTGCTGCGGCTGCGATTGGCGCACTTCCTAAACCTGATTCATTTGAGAAAATACCGCGCGCCACACCCGATTGAATGGCTTTCATCACGGTAAAGCCAACTGCACCACCTAAAGCTGCCTGAGGATTAAACGCACTCTGAATAATTAATGCAATTGCAGCAGGTAATTTATCGTAATTAACGATTAAGATGATAATTGAGGTCGTCACATAACCCAGCGCCATAAAAGGCACAATGACGGCAGAGGCTCTCGCAATACGTCTTACTCCACCAAGAATAATCATCGCGACCAATACCGTCACCACTGTTGCAGTAATCACAACAGGCACGCTAAAGGTGTCTTGCATCGCATGCGTAATCGCATTCACTTGAGGGAAAGTACCGATACCGAAAAAGGCCACCAACACCCCAAATAACGCAAATAATTTTGCTAACCATTTGATACCAAGACCACGTTCGATGTAATACATTGGTCCACCAGCCATAAAACCGTATTTATCGCGCACACGATATTTCACTGCAAGCAAACATTCAGCATATTTGGTTGCCATGCCTAATAATGCAACTAGCCACATCCAAAAAATCGCGCCAGGTCCTCCCGCTTGTACTGCGGTCGCTACACCCACGATATTCCCTGTACCAATGGTTGCCGCTAATGCGGTACAAAGTGCAGCAAAAGAAGACACGTCCCCTTTGCCTTTATTTGCACCTCGAGCAAATAAATAGCCCAAGGCACGAGGCAAATAACGAATTTGCAAAAAGCCTAAACGAAGGGTGAGATAAAGTCCGGTTCCGGACAATAGAATAAGTAGGGGCGGTCCCCATATAAAGCTACTAATAGCCGATAAGATTGTCTGTAATGACATTGATGATTCCTCGTCGTTTAAAATACAAATAAACTCGACAAGGAGACAAGAAGAATCCCGATAGAAATATATTGATAATACGGATTGTCTTTTGCCCCTGTCCTTTTGCCTGAGCGTTTGGAAAACAATCGAAAAATCGACCGCTCTTTTGCGCCTTCGGCGTCCATTTACATCGATAAAATGCAATGGATCTCTCCAAGGGTTCGTCCAGTAACAGTCCCTGCAATCTTACGATTGCGCCTGAAAGATTTTACCTCGTCGGCGTAGGGGCAATTCCCTACTCTCCAGCTACCTTCTTCCGAACTCACTTTTTACGTTTTATTTTTTATCGCAAAAAGTGTCGCGAATTTTAGCAAACTTGAAAGGCTAACTCAATGGATTGACGAAAAAAGGCTTAGATAACAAGGTGAAAGCAGATAAAAACAAAGTGCGGTCAAAAATTTTCTTATTTTTTGACCGCACTTTTTTCAAATCAAAAAAGAAAGGCAGGTCATTGCCTGCCTT
>OJZA01000138.1_pt1 | contig 33919 bp, 39 predicted proteins | sample 1614311 | NCBI WGS metagenome assembly OJZA01 (sample SAMN04436923, study PRJEB24849) | human gut metagenome | biome: human gut; feature: NICU; material: stool | host: Homo sapiens | place: USA: Saint Louis, MO | collected 2012-05-20
GTAGATTCTCATACTCTATTTTTATATTTCCTAACGTGGCCTTTTCTATGTTATAGAAAATAGTAGTGTGAAACTCTATAAGATCATTTAACCAAAAATGCACTAAATCATTTCTGGATAAATCACATACATTTTCTTTATTCAACTTTTCTATTGCTTGATCGAGCGTGTACCATTGTTTTATTAATGGTTTCTTTTCTTTCATTTTCATATCCTAAGTAAAAGTAAAGCCCCTAAATAGTGCTTTAAATAAAAGTTATTAATATTTATCTATTTCATGCATTATTGGGCAATTCAGCCTAATTCTTCGGCATCTGCCAATTTTTTAAAATACTCAAATAGTTCTGGCGTAACGCAATAAAAAACGGGTTGATTACGGTTTAAAATTGCGATTGCCCCCTGTTTGCTTGCCTGTGCAATGCCCATCGGATTTCGCTTTAAATCGGTAATACTTGCAGCTTGTTGCGTCAAAATTTGATGAATGGCCATTGTTTCCCCCTTAACCAATAAATTTAAACTAAATAATAGCACTCTATAAAACCTCTTAAAAGCACTCAATAGATATAAAAAAGCCCCTTTCGGGGCTTAGATAATGTTGATTTTGTTTGCGTATCGTTCACCTTTATTCAAAACTAAAGCAAGTGGGTGCTATTTTTTCATCGCTAAAAGTGCGGTGATTTCCTAGCGAGCTTTCTTTAAGTCGTTCCCATAATTCACTCATTAATGCGGGCTTTTCATGCGCTTCAATTATGCCGCATTTAATGTAGTTTTGAATGCTGTAATTGATAAATAACTGCACCGCTTCTGATAAGGTTTCAGCACATTCTTCAGGGGTTGCCTGCTCCATTATTGCACCTCATCAATGCCTTCAATTAGCACAGCGTGGCGGTGATTTTCTAGCAAATAATCAAGCATCACAGAGAAATAAATTTGCACGTTATTTTGTCGCGGTTCTTGTTTGAAGAACAAGCGAGCGCTGTTTTGCTTGAAGTAAATCGCAAGGTTAGAAAGCGTTGTAATTAAAATGCAGTTAGCGGGAAAGAAAGGTGCATTAATCGCACGCAATCCGCCAATCAGATTTTGAGCTGTGAGCAATACGCCATTTGGTGAATTGAACTGTTTCACATCAATGTTTACCTGTGCGTTACCTAACACATTACGCCCACAAATTGCGACAAGCTCGCCACTTTCGCGTAGTCTTATCGGTAATTTCTCGAGGGCTTTTTTGATGAGCTGTGTATGAGTTTGACCCGTTAATATAGCTGCGTTGATAAATTGGTCCTTTTCCTTAAGTTGAGCGTGCCAACCTTTGGCAACGTCTTCGCCTAATGGATACGTTTCTGGGTTAGAATCGGGTGCGCGGCGTTGGCCGTGAAAACCAATCATCGTAAGATTTTTTGCAAGCTCTCCGCCTAGGTGTGCATTCAATTCTTTTTCAAAATTAACGGCAGTAAACTTATCAAGTTCACTATGAGGAATGCATACGTCTAAATTGACTTGCGCACATTCAAAAGGCGTAGTGGATTGAATAAAATTACGCGGTGTGCGGGCGTGTTTGTCTGTATCGGTGTTGCTTGCGATAGGTAATGAAAATTCATGGGCGGTATTATTGATTTCTTGCGCAAATTTTGTAGTGATTAAACCTAAAAACGCATGATTTTTTACGCCTTGAGTAATGATTCTTTCTACTTTCGCATAATCATTCATATAATCGCCTGAGTCGGTGCTTTTGCCGTCTAAGTCGTTTTTATATTCAGTGAATTTTTGTTGAGTGAGTTTTTCCATTTTAGTGCTCCTTACATATTGTCTAATAAACGTTTAAAGCCTTTGCTTTCTTGTGCCTGAAAACTTTCAATATGTCTTTGACTTGGGGTTTTAGGCTTCCAATCTTGTTGTAGATTAAGCGTTGGCAATTTAAATTCATCGGGTAATGAATTATCAAAACCAGATAATTTCTTAATGATCATTTCATTAAACACATCTTTGCCATCTTTTTCTGTTATTGGATCATATTCAATACCATTCACGATTAAGCTTCTAAACAAAGTGATTTGTTCGATATGTTGCTGAATAAATTCATTGGCCAACGCTTCGCCATAACTAAAAATTAAATGTTTTCGCGTTGCCAATAACTGCGTCTTAGCTGTAAAAACTTGCTCGGATTTTTGATAGATTTTTTCTTCTAACTCTTCTCCTGTTGCAGTGAAGAAATCAAGACGAGCTTTTAATTCGGCTTTGGCTTTTTGAATTAAAGTATAGTCATCAAGTGCTAATTCATGGCTTTGCTCAAATTTAGCCTTAATTGCTGTAGTTTCTTGTTCATACTCAGATTTAACTGCGGCAATCGTGGCGTTGTTTTTAGCTTGTTGCATGTGTAAGGCGGCTAATTCACGATCAATCATGATTAGCGTCTCTTTCTGATTATTAAACTGCTCTAAAAGTGCGGTCATTTTTTCTTGAATTTGTGGGTTTTGTAGTTTCATTTTATTTTCCTGCTGTTTTTTGGTTTCGTTGTTCAATGCGCTCTTGCATCCATTTATTTACTTCACTTTCTAGCCATGCTTTCTTATTCCCGCCTAAATCTACGGGCTGTGGAAATTGGTTTAATCGTGTTTTGTCGTAAATAGTAGAACGCGCAAGCCCTGTTAATTCAATTACGGCATCAATCCGTAAAAATCGTTCTTTCGTTTGGGTTTCTTGCATTTTTTCTTACCTATAAAATGTAGTCATTGTTGTGTCCGTGCGGTACGCTGTGGAACGATTTTTATAATAGAAAATATGCGTGTGGTATGCATTCGGCGGGGTTTGTTGAGAATGGATTCACATAATTAGGATAAATACCGTGGCATATTTAACTGGACTTTGTGCAACGCGTTCTAAACTGTCCGATTTTCATTCGTCAAAAATCACTAAAAAACAGAATTATTAACGCAAATTCTGCGTTAGTTTGCGTTGATTTGCGTTAATAATTGCGCTTTAAAAACATCGAGAAAAGCCAGTATTGACCAAGGGTTAGAGCTTGCCGAGGCTTGCGTTAAAAATGAGGTATCAAGTAAAAGCGTGCGGGCGTGCGAGGGGAGCGATTTTTCATAAGCGAAAATAATCGGAAAAATCAAGGGGAAAATAGGATTTTAGGAATTGTAGGGCTTGCGATTTTGATATAATAAACTCATAGAAAACCAGTAAAAGCATGGCTTCATCAATGATTAAACAGACTTTAACTTATTTCTTTGCGCTAGGTATAGCTATAAGTTCTGTGAATCCAGCTATTGCAGCACAGAAAAAGAAATCTAATGGCATAATTAAGAAAGCTGTAATTGCTTACATTGTGATTATATTTTTTGGATAATGATCTTAATTTTGTTTTACTTTCATAAAGTGTACTCGAAAGCTGTTGTGTCGCTTTTTGTGCTGATTTGAATGGTCCAGTTAATTTATCCATAGCGGATAACAGCACTTGAATTTTTAAATCTTTGCTCATATTATTTACCTATAAAGTAATACAAATAAGGGGTGAATGATGGAACGTGCAATAGATTGGGTTTTATTCATTGGTATTTTTATTGTTTTCCCGGCATTGGCTTATCAAATTCACGCTGAATTACCCGATGTTAATTGGTTTACCATTGCGTTAGTTTCTTTTATCAGTGCAGGGTTAATTTGTGCGATTTTCGTTACTCCACTTGTGGCTATTGTTGGTGCTGTTTTTCGGATATTTTCTCGTCATTAAAGATCGCCATCAGCAATTGCTTTAAGCACAAATCTTTCAATCATTTCAATATCTTCTTCTGTAAAGCTCAGTAATTCACGCTGGGCATATTTCACTTTGAAATTTTTGTATTCGGAAGGTTTACTGTATAAACCATATTGATGCACTGCAGCAATCGCAGCATCTCCACTATAAAAACCGAGTGAAATTCCTTCTTCTTGGTAACGTAATTTCATGTGAGATGGCGTGACCAATTTTCTAAACATTAATTGGCGTTTAATTCGCCCTTTCTTTTTGCCAAATTGTTTTCTTGGTTGCCTATAAAGTCTATGACCACTACAGCGAGAAAAAAGAAGAGAAAGCAAAAGGTAAGCCTAAAGAAAAGTATATTGAGCCAGTCTATTATGATGAGTGCGAAGATGAAGACGAATGCGAGGAAGAATAAAGGGCGGTTGCCCGCCCTTGTTGATTTATCCTGCTTTCATAGCTTCTAGTTTGCATTGCTCTACATAATCGCCCCAACATTGCATAATAGCTTGTCTTGATTTCCACTTCTTCGATTTATCGTAGGCTTTGCGGACTTTTCCCCTATTTTCATGAGATAAACATAATTCAATCGCTTCTGATGAAAAGCGGTCTAATTCATGTAAATAGGTGCTGGCGATGCTACGCAAACCATGCGCAACCAATAAATCCTTAAATCCCATTCTCTTCAAGGCTACATTTGCAGCCCCGCTATTCATCGGTTTATTGAAAGGTGCTATACGTGAACAAAACACATATTTACGATTTCCAGTATAACGGCGCATTTGCTCTAGCACATTCAAGGCTTGAGAAGAAAGCGGAATACTGTGCGATCGTTTACCGCCTTTCATTCGTTCAGCGGGAATATGTAAGGCTTTCGCTTCCCAGTCAATATCAGCCCATTCAATACTAACCGCCTCAGAACTGCGCAAAATGCTCAATAATTGCCATTCGATTAAAAGTGCGGTTGGTTTCTTCAGATCTGCGCCTTGTAATACTCTAAATAAACGTGGCAAGTCTTCCGGTGCAAGTGTCGGGTGATTCTTAGTTTCAATGTAGGTAAACTCATCATGAATTTTTCTAAACGGATTCTTAACTATTAAATTTTCATCCTCTGCCATTCTGAAAATCTGATTAATAGCAATATTTATTTTGTAAAGTGTATTTGAGTTTTTTAGCGGTGCAAGTGCGGGTTCAAAGGTTTTCAAATTTGCTTCATCAATCGGCAAATTTCCAATCTTTGAAAACAAGTGGATTTCTACACGGCGAAAGGATTCATTAATTGTCTGAGCTTTGAATTTGCCTTGTTTTAAGCGTTTATCGCGCCATTTTTCCGCCATTTCAGAAAAGGTGATTTTCTTTTCCTCTACTGGGTTTTGTAATGTTTTTCGATAAGCAAGCGGATCAATATTTCTATAAATAAGCCCTTTGTATTCTTTCACCATTTCTCGGGCGAAAGTTAAAGAAAGTGTTGGATATTCTCCTAAGCTCATTTTCTTATATTTCCCAGTAAAAGAATAAACAAAGTAAAAGGTTTTCGTTTTATTTGGTTTTACCCTAATCATTAAGCCTGATTCTTTGCCATCGTGCTTTGTGTATTCTTTCGCTTTGGGTTTTAGGGTATGTAAAAAAGTGTCTGTGAATGGTTTATTTAATTTCATGGTAAAAAGCCTTTGTTTGATTAAAACTTAGCCGTTTTAACTCCCTCGAAAAACGCCCAAAAAGTGAGGGAGTAAATTAGGGAGTTAAAAACGGAAACAAAGACAAACATAGACCAACGAAAGAAACAGATTAAGAATAACTAAATCATTGTTTTTGCGTTGTTTTTTGACAAGAAAGACATTATTTGACAAGGCTCGTGGCGGTGAGAGGGGGATTCGAACCCCCGATGCACTTTCGCACATACACGCTTTCCAGGCGTGCTCCTTCAACCACTCGGACATCTCACCGTTTTGAAGTGCGTGAAATATAAAGATTTATCCAAGATTAGTCAAGTTTTTTGAGCTAGAACATAAAAAATCCTTTTCCTTTTAGCTAAAATATAAACTTATCTCTTTTCTATCGTCGTATTTTTATGCAAATCAAATCACTCTTTTCTAAAAATGTGTTTTTGGCCGTAAAACCATTTAGCGCATTGAAAGAATCTTTCCGTGAAGGTTACGGAAAACAAAAATTGATTAAAGATATTATCGCGGGTCTCACCGTGGGCGTCATTGCGATTCCACTTTCCATGGCTTTAGCCATTGCTAGCGGTGTGCCACCACAACACGGTCTTTATACTGCTATCGTGGCTGGTATCGTGATTGCGTTAACCGGTGGATCACGTTTTAATATTTCTGGGCCAACCGCCGCATTTGTCGTGATTTTATATCCCGTTACCCAACAATTTGGGCTCAGCGGGTTACTTATGGCGACACTACTTTCGGGGATTATTTTGGTCATCATGGCGTTATCTCGATTAGGGCGATTAATTGAGTACATTCCTCTCCCCGTTACACTAGGCTTTACCTGCGGAATTGGGATCACCATCGGTACTCTGCAAATCAAAGATTTCTTAGGTTTAGACATTGCTCAGATGCCACCTCACTATATTGAAAAAGTGCAAGCTATTTTGACCGCACTTCCGACGATTAACTGGGCAGACACCGCTGTTGGTGTGGTCACATTATTTGTACTCACCCAATGGCATAAGCTTCGTTTACCCGTGCCGGGGCATTTACCTGCGGTCATTATTGGGACGCTTATGGCATTAGCCTTAGGACAATTTGGTTTCTCCGTTGAAACGATTGGTACGGCATTTCAATACACCTTATCTGATGGCACAACAGGACATGGTATCCCTAATGTCTTGCCTGAATTTGCCTTACCTTGGAATATTCCTAATGCACAAGGTGAAGTCATCAATTGGAATTTTGATCGCATACAAGATATCTTGCCTGCCGCTTTTTCAATGGCTGTATTAGGGGCGATTGAATCGCTACTTTGTGCGGTCATCTTAGATAATATGACGGATACCAAACATCATTCCAATAATGAATTACTCGCCCAAGGTTTAGGTAATATTATTTCACCATTCTTAGGCGGCATTACGGCGACTGCAGCAATTGCACGTTCTGCAGCCAACGTTAAATCTGGGGCTGTATCACCAATAGCCAGTGTAATTCATGCACTCTTAGTGTTATTCTCGCTATTATTCTTTGCGAATGCCCTGTCTTATTTGCCACTCTCTTCTATGGCGGCATTGCTATTAATGGTAGCTTGGCATATGGCGAATGTACCTGAAATTATTCGTTTGGCGCGTCGCTCAACAAAAAATGAAATTGCTGTGTTGTTCACTTGCTTAATTCTCACCGTGTTATTTGATATGGTGATCGCCATCTCTGTCGGCGTATTATTAGCGAGCCTCTTATTTATCCGCACCATTGCAGAAATGACAAAAACGATTGAACAACCCGTACCAGAAGATCTAAATGATGTATTAGCTTATCGTATCAGCGGTCCATTGTTCTTTGCAGCGGCAGATAAACTCTTTGCGGATTTGCACGATAAAACCGTACATACCGATCACGAGATAAAACATATCGTATTACAATGCGATGCCGTGACTGTTCTGGATACAGGGGGCATTCATGCACTCACCCACTTTGTACAACATATGTTGCCACATCAACAAATCTACTTGTGCAATATGCAATTCCAACCACTCAGAATGTTAGTAAAATCTAACTCTGTGCCTGAATTGCAAAAAATTAACTATGGTACAGATTTACAAGATGTGTTTAATAAAATTCGTGAGTTTGAACAAGCAAATCCATAAAACACTAAAAAGCGTGCTAAAATAAGCACGCTTTTTTTATCAATAAAAATAAAGGAATTCAGAATGCGTCCAAATAATCGTGAAAATCATCAGCCTCGTCCAATTAAAATCACCCGTAATTACACGAAACATGCTGAAGGCTCAGTATTAGTGGAATTTGGTGATACTAAAGTTTTATGTACGGCGAGTGTTGATGAAAGCGTACCGCGTTTCTTAAAAGGACAGAATCAAGGTTGGGTGACAGCAGAATATGGCATGTTACCTCGCTCTACACACAGCCGTATGCAACGTGAAGCGGCAAAAGGCAAACAAGGTGGACGCACCATGGAAATTCAACGCTTAATCGCTCGCTCATTACGTGCTATGGTTGACTTAGAGGCCCTTGGCGAACGTTCTATTACCTTAGACTGTGATGTGATTCAAGCGGATGGCGGTACAAGAACAGCCTCCATCACGGGTGCTGCGGTAGCATTATGTGATGCCATCAACGGTTTAATCGCTAACGGCACATTAAAAACCAACCCAATCAAAGGTCTGGTTGCCGCAATTTCAGTTGGGATTGTTGAAGGTGAAGCCGTGTGTGATTTGGAATATGTAGAAGATTCAGCCGCCGAAACAGACATGAATGTTGTGATGATGGAAGATGGTCGCATGATCGAAGTGCAAGGTACTGCAGAAGGTGAACCGTTCAGCCACGAAGAATTACTTACCTTATTAGGCTTAGCCAAACAAGGCTGCGAACAAATCTTCGCTGCACAACGTGAAGCATTAGGTTTATAGGAACAAAAAATGGAAAGCTACAAAATCGAATTTATTAAATTCGCCTTGAGCCGAAACGTGCTTAAATTTGGTGAGTTTGCACTAAAATCAGGTCGAAAAAGTCCTTACTTTTTTAATGCAGGATTATTCAGCACTGGCGCAGATCTTGCTCGCTTAGGTGAATTCTATGCGAAGGCAATTCAGTCAAGTGCGGTCGATTTTGATGTTATTTTTGGACCTGCCTACAAAGGCATTCCAATTGCGACGAGCGTTTCCATTGCACTATTCAATCAATTTAACCGTGATACGCCTGTTTGCTTTAACCGCAAAGAAGCCAAAGATCACGGTGAAGGCGGTAATTTGATCGGCAGCCCATTAACCGGCAATGTGTTATTAGTTGATGATGTCATCACTGCTGGCACGGCTATTCGTGAATCCATGGCACTTCTTGAAACCAATCACGCGAAATTAGCCGCTGTCTTTATTGCATTAAATCGTCAGGAAAAAGGCAAAGGGGAACTGTCTGCCATCCAAGAAGTAGAACGAGACTACCAATGCCAAGTGCTTTCCATTATTGATTTGGATGATTTAATGCAATTCATTGAAAAAGAACCCGATTATCAGCAATATTTACCTGCGATGCGGGCTTATCGTGAAAGTTATGGTGTGTAATTCATCACTTGAAAAATAAGAATAAAGCCATATTAATGTAAGGGCAGACATTTGCGTCTGCCCATTATTGTCAAAAGACCTTTTGACCGCACTTTAGGGGAAGAGAATGTATTTTTTTGGAAAGATTATCGGCGTTTTTCTCGGTTTTAAATGGGGGGGCTTTTTCGGCGCCATCGCTGGACTGATTTTAGGCTCTATCGCAGATAAAAAACTTTATGAGCTTGGTTCAGTTAACTCTAGCTTTTTTAAGAAAAAAACGACTCGACAAGCTCTCTTTATGCAGACTACCTTTGCGGTACTTGGACATTTAAGTAAATCCAAAGGTCGTGTGACAGAAGAAGATATTCAACTGGCGAATCAGTTGATGAACCAGATGCAATTAGATGAGAGCCATCGCAAACTTGCTCAAGAGGCCTTTCGTCGCGGTAAAGAAGCCGATTTTCCTTTACGCCAGGTGATTCGTGAATTCCGCATTGGATGTGGACAACGTGCTGACTTACTGAGAATGTTCTTACACGTGCAAGTGCAGGCTGCATTTGCTGATTCTCAATTACATGAGTCGGAAAAAGAAGTGCTTTATGTGGTAGCCGAAGAGCTTGGCCTTTCCCGTATGCAGTTTGAGCAAATGCTGGCAATGGAAATTGCGGCTCGCCAATTTACCCAAGGTGGATTCTATCGCCAATACCAACAAGGCGGTTATCAACAGCAAGGTGGCTACCAATACCAACAACAAGGTGGTTACCAACAATCTTCTGGCCCTACATTAAGCGATGCTTATAAAGTATTGGGCGTGAGTGAAAGCGATGATCGCAATGCCGTAAAACGTGCATATCGTCGTTTAATGAATGAGCATCACCCAGATAAATTAGTTGCGAAAGGCTTACCGCCAGAAATGATGGAAATGGCTAAAGAAAAAGCGCAGCAAATCCAAGCCGCTTACGATTTAATTTGTAAAGCAAAAGGCTGGAAATAGTGCGTGTTATCCTCGCCCCCATGCAAGGAGTGCTTGATCCTTTCGTTCGCCAGCTTTTAACCGAAGTGAATGAATATGATCTCTGCGTCACCGAATTTGTTCGTGTGGTAGATCAACTCTTACCTGAAAAAGTCTTTTATCGTCTTTGCCCTGAACTCAAAAATCAGGGTTTTACCCCTTCTAAAACACCTGTTCGTGTCCAACTTTTAGGTCAACATCCAAACTGTCTTGCTGAAAATGCTAATCGCGCCATTGGGCTGGGATCACATGGTATTGATTTAAATTGTGGCTGTCCATCCAAAACCGTTAATGGGAGCAACGGAGGAGCAGCACTTCTCAAACAACCTGAATTAATTTATCAAGCGACTCTAGCCTTGCGACAAACCGTACCTAGTCATTTACCTGTCAGTGTGAAAGTAAGATTAGGTTGGGATTGTACTTCACAAGCGTTTGAAATTGCTGATGCCGTACAACAAGGTGGCGCCACTGAAATCACTATTCACGGTCGAACTAAAGCCGATGGCTATCGTGCCGATCGCATCAATTGGGAAAAAATCGGTGAAGTGAGATCTCGCTTGACGATCCCAGTGATTGCTAATGGTGAAATTTGGCGTTGGGAAGATGGTCAAGCATGTTTGAAAGCGACAGGTTGCGAAGATCTAATGGTCGGGCGTGGTGCATTAAATATCCCAAACTTAAGCCTTGTACTCAAACAAAATTGCGAAAAAATGCCTTGGGTGGATATTCAAAAAATCTTGCAAAAATATGCGGAAATGGAAAATTTCCATGATTCCGGTTTTTATCATGTTGCCCGGATCAAACAATGGCTACGCTATCTTAATAAAGAATATCCTGAAGCAGATATCGTTTTTGAACGAATTAAAACCAGCAAAACTGCAGAAGATCTTAGAGAAAGACTCTATCAGAGCTAAAAAAGTGCGGTCAAAATAGACGGCTTTTTTAGCATTACCCCCACTCGTACGATGAGTGCTTACACTCAAACAAAACTTGACCAAAATCAAAAAGCTATCATACAGAATCAGTAGAATCGATGAGGCATATACCACAAAAAAGGAGAGGTGCCTTATGAAGACTCGTCTATTGCTTTCTAGCTTACTTATCGCATTAAGCGCATCATCATTTGCCCAAACGCATAAAGCGCATTGGTCTTATAATGGAAAAGAAAGCCCTGAACATTGGGGTGATTTGCTCACCGAATATCAAACCTGTAAGCTAGGGAAGGTTCAGTCGCCTGTTAATCTGGAAGCAGATAATGGCATGAAAGTGGCAAATAAACCACTTAAGATGAATTACTTCCCTGCTGCTTATCAAGTAGAAAACAACGGACATACCGTGCAAGTCAGTGTTGCACAAGAAAATGCACCATTTATTACTCTCAACAATAAACCATATTATTTAAAACAATTTCACTTTCACACACCAAGTGAACATACCTTTAAACGCCAACATTATCCTTTAGAAATTCATTTTGTCCATCAAAGTGAAGATAAAGCTTTGGCGGTTGTTGCTGTAATGGTCAATGAAGGTGAAGCGAATCCGGCATTAGCGCCAGTCGTTGAGAAAAAACTCACCGTTGGACAAAAAGAAAAATTGGCTCAACCGCTTGATATTCAAGCGCTAATGCCAAAAGAGATGGCTCGCTTCCGCTTAAATGGATCGCTCACTACTCCACCTTGTAGTGAAAACGTGGCTTGGACCATTTTTAAAGCACCAATTCAAGCAAGCAAAGCACAAATTGCCGCGATAGAAGAAATGGAAGGGAAAAACAACCGCCCAACGCAACCATTAAATCAGCGTGATGTGGAAGTTGAACAATAAATAAAAAATGCGTGGATAGCCTCCACGCATTTTTATTCAGATTAGAAAAGATTAAAGGTGAATATTACCATCATAAATATGAGTGGCATCACCAGTCATATAAAGCGGTGAGCCTACGCTTTCCCATTCAATAAGTAAGCTACCACCTGGTAGATCAACTTGCACTTTGTTATCCAGTAAACCTTGCATAATCCCTACAGCCGCTGCCGCACAAGCGCCACTGCCACAAGCTTGCGTTTCACCAGCACCACGCTCATATACACGCAACTTAATGTGGTTACGATTGACGACTTGCATAAATCCAGCGTTTACCCTTTCAGGAAAACGTTCGTGACTTTCTAAGAGTGGACCTAACTCTGCTACATTGGCCGTTTCAATATCGTCCACTTGAACAACACAATGTGGATTACCCATTGATACTGCACCACAAAGCACCGTTTGAACATCTGTACGTAGAATATAATTTTTTTCAAATTTGTTTGCTGTAAAAGGAATTTTATTCGGTTCCCAAATCGGCTCGCCCATATTGACGCGAATTTGCCCATCTTCTTTTATCGTTAAAACCATCTTTCCTTTTTGCGTGCTTACTGCAATATCCTTTTTATTAGTCAGCCCTTTTAAGGTGACAAAACGTGCAAAACATCTTGCCCCGTTTCCACATTGCGATACTTCGCTGCCATCCGCATTAAAAATACGGTAATGGAAATCCAAATCCGGATCATAAGGTGGCTCAACAATTAAAAGCTGATCAAAACCAATGCCACGATGACGATCGGCTAAGCGTTTAATAGTTTCAGGGGTAAAATAGGCATTTTGTGTCACAGCATCAACAACAACAAAGTCATTGCCAAGGCCATGCATTTTGGAAAACTGCATGTTTCCTTCCTTGATTTGAAAACTTTTTGGCATTATAGAGAGCAATAAGCCGAATGGCAAATAGCCATAATAGACAAAGTGCGGTCAAAAAACACTTTATTTTCCTACCGCACTTTCATCATTACATCCAAGCGTTATTGCGGATAATCCCTACTGCAATACCTTCAATTTCAAAATGAGGCTGTTCCTCAAGATTCACCACAATCGGTTGAAACTCTTCATTTTCTGCATGCAGATAAATAACAGAACCTTTACGCTCTAAGCGTTTTACTGTCACTTCATCTTCAATTCGTGCGACAACAATCTGTCCATTTCGCACATCTTTTGTGCTATGAACAGCAAGAAGATCGCCGTCTAAAATACCGATATCTTTCATGGATTGGCCATATACTTTTAATAAAAAGTCAGCTTGTGGTTTGAACATATTAGCATCAACACGATAAGTACCTTCAATATGTTGCTCAGCCAAAATTGGTTCCCCAGCAGCCACGCGACCGATGAGCGGTAAGCCTTCTTCTTCCTCATCATTTGCACTGTCATCAACAATGCGAATACCGCGAGAAGCCCCCGCCACAATTTCAATAGCGCCTTTACGAGCAAGCGCTTTTAAGTGTTCTTCCGCCGCATTAGGGGATTTAAAGCCTAATTCACGAGAAATTTCTGCACGAGTTGGCGGCATACCCGTGGTTTCTAAATGTCGTTTTAAGAGTTCCAGCACTTCTTGTTGTCTGGCAGTTAATGGTCTCATATACACTCCTGTTACTTTATACAGAATAACTGTTAGTATATACAGAAAGATAACGATTGCAACAACTATTTTCTGGAGGTAAAAGTGCGGTCAATTTTTTTCATATTTTTGAGTGTTCATCATAAATCTCAAATGTAAATTTTTAGAATTTGACTGGTCGAATGTGTTAAAATGCCTGATAATACCTAGAAATGTCTAACAAAAAGAGAATATTAATTATGTCTGGCATCGTAAGTACTTATCGTAAATTATTAGAATTACCGCTTTCGGTTTTAGTAAAAAATAATCCTATTCCCGCTCAACCCATCGAAGAGCTTCAACTCAATATCAATCAACCTATTCTTTATGTTTTACCTTATACCTCTCAAACTGACTTCGTGATTTTCCGTCGTAACTGTTTGAGCGTAGGTTTACCTGATCCGGCTGAAAAGAATGTGATTGATGGCGTAGCATTACCACGTTATGTCTATTTAGACGAAGGTCGTCGTTTTTTTAAATCAAAAGGCGCAAAAGATGAAACGGTCAAGGTGTTCAATAAGTACTTAGAATTGCATCGTGATATTGCTGATTTAGATGTGCAACTGATCCCGGTTTCTGTGCTTTGGGGGCGTTCGCCTGGTAAAGAAGATAAAGCAAGCTTACCAAATCTGCGTCTATTGAATGGCATTCAAAAAACCTTTGCAGCAATTTGGTTTGGGCGTGATACCTTTGTACGTTTTTCTCAAGCGCTCTCTTTGCGTTACATGGTAAATGAGCATGGTTCAGATGAAAAAATCGCACAAAAACTTGCTCGTGTGGCTAAAATACACTTCGCTAAACAACGCATTTCGGCAACAGGCCCTCGCCTACCAAACCGCGAAGCAATGTTTAATAAACTCTTAAATTCCCAAGCGATTCAAAATGCGATTGAAGATGAGGCAAAATCAAAAAATATCAGCCGTGAAAAAGCCTATGCTGAAGCTGAAAAAATTCTTCATGAAATCGCTGCAGATGTTAGCCATTCAAGCCTTCGTGCAGCGGATCGTTTCTTACGTTGGTTATGGAACAAACTCTATTCAGGTATTAATGTACAAAATGCGGACCGTGTGCGTAAACTGGCACTAGAAGGACATGAAATTGTTTATGTGCCTTGTCACCGTAGTCACATTGACTATTTATTACTTTCTTATGTGCTCTATCACCAGGGTCTTGTACCGCCACATATTGCAGCAGGTATTAACTTAAACTTTTGGCCTGCGGGACCTTTATTCCGTAGCTGGGGAGCATTCTTTATTCGCCGCACCTTTAAAGGCAATCGCCTTTACTCTGCGATTTTCCGTGAATATTTAGGGGAATTATTCCACCGCGGTTATTCTGTCGAATACTTTATTGAAGGAGGCCGTTCTCGTACTGGCCGCTTGCTCGCACCGAAAACTGGCATGATGTCGATGACACTACAAGCGCTTCAACATAATCAAACGCGTCCAATTTCTATAGTGCCAGTATATATCGGTTATGAGCACGTATTAGAAGTAGATACTTATGCGAAAGAATTACGTGGCGCGGCAAAAGAAAAAGAAAATGCAGGCTTAGTTTTACGTGTGATTAAAAAATTGCGCAATTTAGGCCAAGGTTTTGTGAATTTTGGTGAGCCAATCACACTGTCAAATTACCTTAGCCACCATTATCCTGAATGGAAAGAACAACATCATGAAGATAAACCGCTGTGGTTTAACCAAGCAGTGGGTTCTATTTCTAATCAAGTGATGATAAATATCAACAAATCGGCAGCAGTCAATGGGATGAATTTAGTGGGGACAGCACTCCTATCTTCTCGTCAGCGTGCACTTTCTCATGAACAGTTATTAGAACAACTCTCTAGTTATCAAGAGATGTTAAAGAATGTCCCGTATTCTACTGATGTGGTGCTTCCAACTGATACACCAAAAGCGATGCTTAATCACGTATTAAGCTTAGATCGTGTTGGCGTGTTAGTTGAAAAAGATAACTTTGGGGAAATTATTCGTTTAGAACGTAATTCTGCTGTTCTCATGACGTATTACCGAAATAATATTCAACACTTATTTGTGTTACCTTCACTTGTTGCGAGTATCGTTTTACATTATGAAGCAATCCAAAAAGATTTATTATTGGATGCGGTACGTAAAATTTATCCATTCTTAAAAGGTGAACTCTTCCTTCATTTCAATGAAGAAGAATTAAATACACAAATTAAAGCCATTATTGATGAATTTGCGCGTCAAGAGGTTATCCAAGCCAATGATAATTTCTTATCTATCCACCGCTCTAAAGTGCGGATTTTACAACTTTGGTCTGCCGGTATGCGTGAAATATTACAACGTTACTACATCACTGTGAGTATTTTACGTAAAGATCCTGGAATTGCTCGTGGCTTATTAGAAAAAGAAAGCCAATTAGTGGCACAGCGTCTTTCTGTATTACACGGTATTAACGCACCAGAGTTCTTTGATAAAGCTGTCTTCTCGGCCTTCATTGCTAACTTAAAAGAAGAAGGTTATTTCGATGATGACAAAGAAAAATTACACGAACTTGCTACAATCTTAGAGCATTTAATTTCTAGCGAAGTTTGCTTAACAATTAACAGTGCTGCAGACAAAGCAGATGACGTTGAGATTGAAGTAGAAGAAGAGGATAAATCAAGTAAAGATGAATAATCTTTACTTGGAATAATAAAGGGCGTGTTGAATATTCTCAACACGCCCTTTTCTTTACACGACTAATTATTTAACCAGAAATAATATCCTATTGTCGCAATAACGAGTATACACACAATATTTAAGATAAATCCAGCTTTAACCATATCACTTTGACGAACTTGTCCCGTACCGAATACGATCGCATTTGGTGGTGTTGCCACCGGTAACATAAAGGCACAAGATGCACCTAAACCGATGATTAAAGCAAGACCAATTTCCGGCATACCAAGAGATTGTGCAATAGAAATAAAGATTGGCACTAATAATGCCGCACTTGCCGTATTGGAAGTAAATTCAGTTAAGAAAATAATGAAGGTTGCGACCAATAAACCGATGAGGTAGTAATGTTGTCCTTGAACTAAGAATACAATACCGTCAGCTAACACTTTACTTGCGCCCGAATCTTTTAACACCGCACTCAAGGTTAAACCGCCCCCGAAAAGCATCAATACGCCCCAGTCAGTGCTTTCTTGGATTTGTTTCCAATTTGCTACACCGGTTGAACAAATAATGACAGCCGCAAGTAATGCGACGACGCTATCAAAACTACCGATATTTTTAGCAAGACCAAATACACCTGAAATGATTGGATTGATATAGCTACTGAATACCCAGCAGAGTGCAATCAAAGCAAAAATCACAAGCGTTAAAACGCGTTGGCCATTCATTTCAATACGTTCAAAGTTTTGTTCAAAATGTAAATTAAGTTTTGGTTTAAAGACAATGAAAAGTGTCCCAATCATCAACGGCATCAAAATGAGCATAATTGGTAAGCCATACCATAACCAATCAGAGAAGGTTAAATGTAAGTTACTTGCAACGATAGCATTTGGTGGGCTACCCACTAATGTACCCATACCACCAATACTCGCACTATATGCAATCCCTAATAATACGAAGACATAAGTATTATGTTCTTTTTCTTTATCAAGTTTGCTTAAGATCCCCATCGCTAGAGGCAACATCATGGCTGCTGTTGCTGTATTACTCATCCACATAGAAAGGAAAGCGGTAATTGAGAAAAGATACATAATAGCTACAAATAAATTACCACGGGCCATCGCCATGATTTTATTAGCAATCATTTTATCAAGCTTTTGCATATGCAATGCTGTCGCTAAAGCAAAGCCACCAAAGAATAAGAAAATGGTTGGATCGGCAAACGCGACTAAAGCTTGTTTGGTTGTCACCAAATCAAGTGCAATCGCAAGTAATGGCACCAACAGAGCGGTCACTGTGACATGTAATGCCTCAGTTAACCAAAGAATCGCCACAAAGGCTAATAATGCTAAACCAGCATTTTCCTTAGGTGCGAAAGGTAAAGATTTTAATAAAATAAAAAAACAGGCTATCGCCAGCAGAAAGATAATCCCACTTTTATAATTTTTAGTTGTGTTTGTTTCGTTCATGAGTCCCTCCAAACTGATTACAGATGAACTATTTGCGATGTTAAATGAATGTTACAAACTTTCAACCAACAAATGTTTAAAATGTGATCTTGTTCAAAAAAATTTTAACAAAAAAAGTGCGGTTATTTCTAACCGCACTTTAAAAAGGTCAATAATTTCAAAATTATTCTTCTTCGACGTCTTCTAAATCTAATGCTTCCTGCGAAAGAATGATGCCTGTTAAATCGGCATAAATATAATCTTCAGGGAAGAATGTTACACCACCAAAATTGACTGGAAGATCACTTTCACCATGATTATTTTCATCTGCGCCAACTGGAATTGGAGCAAGCGCATGAATACCAATATCAATATTTTCAAGTTGTTGAATTTGACGCACGGCACCATAAACAATGATGCCCGCCCAGTCATTATCTGCGGCAAGTTGTGCAAGCTCAGCATCAATTAAAGCACGGCGTACTGCACCACCACCATCTACGACAAGCACTCTGCCTTCACCATTTTCTTCAAGGATCTCGGCAATTAATCCATTATTTTCAAAACATTTTACTGTCGTCACTTTGCCGTAGAAATTGCTGACGCCACCAAAGCTAGAAAAAATTGGCTCAACCACATCTACTTGATCAGCATAAATATCACAAAGTTCTGAAGTATCGATATACATAATGTTCCCCTTGTCGGTAAAATTTTTCTCTAGTATAAGCCGATTTAGCCGATAAGCAAGCCTAAACTAAACAAGATATTGATAAATAAAGAAATCATTGACATCTGAGCCAACATCGGACGTAATACAGCAGGCTCTTTGCTGCGATAAACAAATAATGCATGTTTTAATAACAATGGAAATGCTAATAAAAATAAGAAATGCCAAGGACTAAATGCTGTTGATACCGCAAATAGCACATAACATAAAGCGGCAACGCTTAATAAAACACAGTGATAAATACGTCCTTTCTTTGGTCCAATACGTACAACTAAGGTGTTTTTTCCTACTTTCGCATCTTGCTCAATATCACGTAAATTATTGATATTTAAAACGGCTGTCGCCAATAAACCGGAGCCTAAAGCAGGTAAAGTAATTAAGCTATCAATGCTGTGAGTTTGTAGATAGTAAGTTCCCCCTACACCTAATAGTCCAAAAAAGAGCAACACTGACAGATCGCCTAAACCTAAATAACCATAAGGTTTAGCCCCTACGGTATAAGTAATGGCAGCAATAATAGCTAGAATACCCAAACCCGCAAAGGCCAATAAATCTGTGAGACTTTGATATGCGATACCAATTAAGAATGCACCTGAGAAAAACGCTCCCACCGCCATTAAAATTAAGCCCCATTTAAGCTCATTCGCAGAAATTGCACCTTGCTGAATACCACGTAAAGGCCCAATACGTTCTTCGGTATCTGACCCTTTTTGATGATCACCATAATCGTTAGCAAAGTTAGAAAGTACTTGCAATAAAATGGTAGTAAGCAAGCAAAGTAACATCACGGTGAGATTAAAACTTTCTTTATCCGCCCAATATGCCAATGCTGAACCAGTAAAAATAGAAGCTAATGCCAAAGGCAAGGTTTTTGGGCGAGCGGTTTCCCACCACATTTTCAATTTATGATTTGTCATTTTTTTTGACCGCACTTTTGATTACAATAAAGGGCGTATTCTACACGGAAATTGCCTTTTTATGAATGATTTAACACTGACGCTTCACCCAATTGCGGTGATTCACACGCCTTACAAAGAAAAATTCTCGGTGCCACGACAGCCAGATTTAGTACAGGATGGCATTGGTATTGTGGAACTGCTCCCTCCGTATAATTCGCCAGAAGCTGTACGAGGATTAGAGCAATTTAGCCATCTTTGGCTTATTTTCCAATTTGACAAAGTACCCCATGGGAAATGGCAATCTACTGTTCGCCCCCCTCGTTTAGGCGGAAATCAACGTGTCGGTGTCTTTGCTTCACGCGCTACGCATCGCCCTAATCCGCTAGGCTTATCCAAAGTTGAATTACGCCAAATGGAATGCATTCATGGCCGTGTTTTTCTGCATTTGGGTTCCGTGGATCTTGTCGATGGCACACCTATTTTTGATATTAAACCTTATATTGCCTACGCTGATAGCGAACCTGAGGCAAAATCAAGTTTTGCGCAAGAAAAACCACCTGCAAAATTAAGCGTAGAATTTACAGAAATCGCCCAAAGCGCAGTTGAAAAATATCACAAAAACCGACCGCACTTAGCAAGATTTATTACGGAAGTGATCGCACAAGATCCCCGTCCCGCTTATCAACAAGGTAAAGAAACTGATCGTATTTATGGTATTAGTCTGTACGAATTTAATATTAAATGGCGTATTAAAGCAGGGACAACAGATTGTGTCGAAATTCTGGATATCCAAAAATTAAAAGAACAAAAAAGCTGACTTTCGTCAGCTTTCTTTTTATCGTTTTAATCCTGTCTAATCCGGCAATGCATTTATCACAGCTTTGACGAGCGTTGCCAATGGAATCGCAAAGAATACGCCCCAGAATCCCCATAACCCGCCAAAAATCAGCACTGAAATAATGATGACTAAAGGGTGTAAATTAACGACTTCAGAGAATAAATACGGTACTAACAAGTTTCCATCCAGAAGTTGACTCACCGCAAAGGCCACAATTAAATACCAAAACGTTGGGGAAATGCCAAACTGGAACATCGCCACTAACGCAACAGGAATCGTCACCAATACCGCGCCGATATAAGGCACTAATACAGACAACCCAACGGCAACAGAAAGCAACAGCGGATAATTTAAACCAAAGCTTAAAAAGATGATGTAAGTTACCACGCCGACAATCAAAATTTCCAACAGCTTACCATGAATATAATTCGCAATTTGTTGCTGCATTTCATTCCATACTTTAGAGGCTAAAAGACGATTTTTAGGTAAAAAGCGACTCACGCCAGCAAGAAGCTCAGTTTTATCTTTCAGCATAAAGAACATCATTAATGGCACTAAAAACGCATAAATACCCAGTGATACAAGGTTCATTAATGAGGTAATCGACAATTTCACCGCAGATTCACCGAAGCCCAAAATCTTCGCACGAGCAGCACTAAAAAAGGTGTCAATCATGGTGTAATCAATGAGTTCAGGATAATGCTCAGGAAGGGCTAACAACCATTCATGTAACTTATTGAACATGGCTGGCAAATCGCTTAATAAGGAAATCGTTTGATTCCATAATGTTGGCACAAGCCCGAAGAAAATTAATAATGCCAAGGTTATAAATCCACCAAAAATAACTAGCGTAGCGAGCATTCGAGGAAATTTTAATTTTTTCGTTAGAAAATTAATCGGCATTTCCAATAAATATGCTAATACAATGGCAATCAGCAAAGGGGCGATTAAATCACTAAAGAAATAAATCGCAATAAAGCCAAACAACAAAATGGCAAGTAGCCCCATCGCCTGCGGATCGCTTAAGCGGCGGCTATACCAATTTTTTAGCATTTCTAACATAAAGTCTTCCTAAACAAGTATTTTTTGTCATTATAAGTTAAAATTTGAATCAATCCTATATCCACTCATTCAACATAAAATAGAAGGAAACGTTATGTCTGTGACGATTTATCATAATCCGCGTTGCTCAAAAAGCCGTGAAACCTTAGCTTTATTAGAAGAAAAAGGCATTCAACCAACTATCGAACTTTATTTACAACAACACTACTCTGTTGAAGCATTACAGCAACTGGCTAATAAATTAGGATTAGATGATGTCAGAAAAATGATGCGTACCAAGGATGAGCTTTATCAATCATTAGGGTTAGCTAATCCTGCATTAACGAATGACGATTTATTAAAAGCCATCAGTGAAAATTCAGCCCTATTAGAACGCCCGATTGTGGTAAAAGGTGAAAAAGCTAAAATTGGACGACCGCCTGAAAGCGTACTCGCTATTTTGTAATTCTATTCATTTTCGCTATAATGACTTGCCGTGAACCACTTCACGGCAATTTTTTAGAGGTAAATATGACAAAAAAAACAAAAAGTGCGGTTGAAAATCAGCCCATTTATCAACACACCAAAGGTGTCGTGAAAGATAATGCCGTGATGGCACTATTACACGACAAATTATTCCGCCAACGCGTTGAGAAAAAACGTAAAGGTAAAGGCAGTTACCAACGCAAAGCAAAATATGCGAGCAATTGGTTTGAAAAGCCCGATGATAAAGTTTTTGATTTCAGAAATTTTATCATCGGGTTTTTCGTTTCAATTTCAGTATAAAAAATAACAAACAGAGGAAGTCTATATGTCAATCAAAACAGAAGTTTTATTTAACAATACTTGGAATGTCCGTATCAGTGATCCGGGTGAAGAAGGGGCTCAAAGCCACTTTTTTGAAACCATTTATCTCACGCTCACGGCTTATTTTGAAGGCGAAAATGTGCGTTATGAATTTGTGCGTAAAGTAGAAGATCAAGTAAAAATCAAACGCTCATTTACAGAATTAAGTGAGTTATTCAAATTCTTAGGGGATTATCTGGATCCGGTTTCTCTCGGTAATCTCGGTGTAAAAATTGGTAACTTAGGCGTAAAAGCTGAATAACGTCTCTACCAATAAAAAAGTGCGGTCAAATTGAACCGCACTTTTTATTTCTCAACTCATATTATTGTGCAAGTAGTACACTTAATGCTGAATACAAGGATTGAGCCGCTTCATTTGGTAATGCCTTGCCGTCTTCATCAGTGATCACGACCGCACTTTGTTTACCCACTGCAGAAATTTGCATTTGATAAACACCTTTTTCTAAATTAGGCGGATTCACACCTAAACGTAACCACTCTTGTTTATCTAATGGTTTATATTTTAACTCGCGATAGCCACGGCCAGCAGATTCCGATGTAGCTTTAAAGCCTAATTTCGGTAAAACCGAACCTAAACGTTGCCATGCTTGACCAAAGCTTGCATCCATACCTAATGCCATTCTACCGTTCGTATCAGTAATTAAACCTGATTGGAAAGGTCCTGCAGAAGCATTATTTAAATCTTGTTGTTGCTTGTTATAAGCGTTAGTAAGCGCAGCAACAAAACGATTTAAACGATCCGATGCATAGCGTTGTTTATCTGCTTGATTTGGTGTGTAAATCACACCATCACGACGCATTTGTTCGACAGAAACCGCTAACGCACTTGCATCTTGCGCCGTAACTTGTTCAATTTTATAACGGATCTCTGTATTGGCTTTGTCATCTGCGCGACCTGTTGGCGCCCAATCGCTAATTAATACCGCACCATTTAAAGTTGAATTCGTGCCTTCTTCTTTTAATAAACGCTCAATTTGTTTGAGATTATAAAGCTCTGCTTGCGCATCCGTATAAACAATCAATGCACGTTCGCCATCAAATTGTGTCAAAGAATTTTTGATAATCGCTAATGGGGTTGAAGGCGGACGAATATCCACGCGTTCTTTTTTCGCATTAAGCTGAGGAAGTTCATAAGTCGGATCGGCTTGCGGCAATGTTACACCACCACTTGCTAAAGGAGAAAAGCTCGGTATTTCACGATCAGAATTTTGGTAAGTGTCATTAGCCGTCTGCATTTTTTCTACGCTGTTTGAACACGCCGATAACAATGCTGCTGCGACTAAACTCAGTACGATTTTTTTCATTCCTTAAATCCTTCAATAAAAATAATTAAAATAATGACCGCTCTTTGACAAATAAAAAAGTCGAAAGTTTAAAGGGCTGTAAAAACAACCCTTTAATTCATTAAATTAAGCCAGCAATTTTTAATGCTTCTTCCACTTTTACTTGCGCGCTTTCGCTTAACACTGTAAGTGGTAAACGTAAATGTGGAGTCTTAATTAAACCTAAACGATATGCTGCCCATTTAACTGGAATTGGGTTGGATTCAATAAATAAATCTTGATGTAAAGGCATTAAACGTGCATTAATTTCTTCCGCTTTCGCAAAATCGCCCGCTAAAGCACAGCGACACATCGCGGCCATATCTTTTGCAGCAAGGTTATTTGTCACAGAAATAACACCCTCTGCGCCTAATTTCATCGCTTCTAACCCTGTGGCATCATCTCCACTTAATACAATGAAATCTTTACCGGCTAATTCTTTAATCGCAGTAATGCGAGTTAAATCGCCTGTTGCTTCTTTAATCCCTACAATATTCTCAATTTGAGACAAACGTGCGACGGTTTCAGGTTTCATATCACTACCGGTACGACCTGGTACGTTATAAAGAAGTTGTGGTAAATCCGTGCATTCTGCAATTGCTTTAAAATGTTGGAACATGCCTTCTTGAGTTGGTTTATTGTAGTAAGGAACAACAGATAAACAACCGGCTACCCCGCTATCACGTAATAATTTTGTCATCACAATGGCTTCACTCGTTGCATTAGCACCGGTGCCAGCAATGATTGGAATACGTCCTTTTGCTAACTCAACCGTCTTTTCAATCACTTTCACATTTTCTTCAATACTTAATGTGGCGGATTCTCCCGTTGTACCCACAGATACAATCGAATCTGTACCCGCATTGATGTGAAACTCGATAAGTTTTTCTAATGTTTCAAAATCAATGTTTCCGTAGTTATCCATCGGGGTTACTAAAGCAACAATACTGCCTGAAAATAAGGGGGTTTGCGTAGTCATAAGGCACTCCATTTACATCTATTTTGCGTTTTAACAATAACATTTGAAAATATTTGGTTATAATCGCTAAAATAGCTTGAATTTACAAATCATTTTTTACATTTTTAAGGATTTTTTATGAAAACATTACAAGCGGGTGACTTAGCACCGCAATTCACCCTTTTAAATCAAGATAATCAACCGATTTCACTTAGCGACTTTAAAGGTAAAAAAGTACTCGTGTATTTTTATCCCAAAGCCTTAACACCAGGCTGTACAACTCAAGCCTGCGGCTTACGTGATGCTAAAAGTGAGTTAGAAAAATTAGGTGTGGTTATTTTAGGCATCAGCACAGATGCGCCAAAAAAACTGGCTCAATTTGTTGAGAAAAAGTCGCTCAATTTCACCTTGCTTTCTGATGAAGATCACCAGGTTGCCGAGCAATTTGGTGTATGGGGAGAAAAAAAATTCATGGGACGCACCTATGACGGCATTCACCGTATTAGCTTCCTCATTGATGAACAAGGCAAAATTCAACACGTTTTTGATAAATTCAAAACAGGCGAACATCATCAGGTTGTCTTAGATTACCTGCAATCCCTTTAAATCCCCTCTCAAAACAACCGCGCTTTCTATGATTTACCTCAAAGTGCGGTCAAAAAAATAGCCATTTTTCTAATTTATATTTACGCTCTATTTTCCATTTGATAGAATTCTCAATCTAATTGAAATTCATTATCAATTCATTTTTTATTCTTTATTACACATAAAAGGACTATCAGATGCCAAAACTTTTTGAGTTTTTAGAACAATATAGTGATTACATTATTATCGGGCTTTTACTTCTTATGAGCGTAATTATGCTTGCTACTGTAATTGAGCGCTTTATCTTTTTAAGCCGTATCAATGTCGCTAAATATTCCAATATCCATTCGCTTGAAATTGATTTAAATCGCAATATGACGATCATTTCAACAGTTGGTGCAAACGCACCTTATGTGGGCTTGTTAGGAACAGTAATTGGTATTTTGTTAACCTTCTATCAAATTGGTCAAGCTGGCGGTGATGTCGACGCTGGCGCAATCATGATGCATCTCTCTCTTGCATTAAAAGCAACCGCACTAGGTATTTTAGTCGCAATTCCATCTATGATGTTCTATAACGGCTTAGGTCGTAAAGTAGAAGTTAACTTATTGAAATGGAAAGTATTAAACGCTCAAAAAGATAAGGAATAATCGTGAAAAAATTTGATGAAATCAATATTATTCCTTTCATCGACATTATGTTGGTGCTATTAGCGATAGTGTTGATCACCGCATCCTTTATTTCTCAAGGAAAAATTCAAGTTAATGTGCCAAAAGCCAGTTCAACGGTCGCATTCAAATCAGATGAATTAGCCAAATTATTGACTGTAACGGCAGATAAACAACTTTATTTTAATGACAAACCTATCTCGCAAGAAGCGCTTGAAAAAGAGATCGCGGGTTGGAATAAAGATCAGAAAGTCACCTTAAAAATTGATGCAGAAGCCTCTTTCCAAGATTTTGTGACGATTACTGACATGTTATCGAAAAACGAAATTAAAAATGTCGCTATTGTTTCGATGAAAGATAAAGGCGTTTCGAGCAAAAATGCGCCAGCAGTGGGAGGCGTCGGAGTAGGGCATAAACAATGAACAGCCAACAAGCTAAACGATCACTATTAGGCTTGCTTATTTCTCTATTAATTCATGGTGCCATTGTAGGCGCATTGCTTTGGAACTGGCATAAGCCAAGTGAAGCCGCAAGTAATGCTACAGGTGAAATATCTACAACGATTTCGATGGAAATGATTCAAGGAATGCGAGTAGAAGAACAGGCTCCAGAGCCGGAACCTGAACCTCAACAGGCAGAACCGGAACCTGAAAAGCAAGAAGTCGTCGCAGATCCAACGAAGAAACCAGAGCCTGAGAAGAAAAAAGAACCTGAGAAAAAGCCAGAAAAACCAATAGAAAAACCGAAACCAAAACCGAAAGAGAAGTCAAAGGAAAAACCTAAAAATGAGGTAAAAGCAGAGAAAGCGGTAGAAATGCCGAAGAGCTTACCAATTGGCGATAAGAATATTAATTCAACGGCTACGGCAAATTCTAAAGCAACGACCACAGGACAACCTGGTACAAATGGTGTTCAAGGTGGCTCAGGTGCCAATACGGATGAGCTAAATGCTTATCGTGCGGCTATTCGACGTGAAATTGAACGGCACAAACGCTATCCTGCTCGTGCGAAGATGATGCGTAAACAAGGTGTTGTGAGCGTGAGTTTTAGCGTAGGGGCAGATGGCTCCTTATCAGGAGAACGAGTAACGAATTCCTCTGGAGATGAAAGCTTAGACAACGCAGCACTGGAAGCGGTGAGAAGTGCGAGACCTGTTGGTCCAAAACCAGCTGGATTTACCTCTTCAGTCAGTGTACCAATTAGCTTCACCATTCAATAGATAAATAAAAAGGCGAACATCATGTTCGCCTTTTCTTTTGCTAATCTTAATTAGCCCATACCGTATTTTTTCAATTTCTTACGCAATGTACCACGGTTAATGCCGAGCATGTTTGCTGCACGGGTTTGGTTACCGCGGGTGTATTGCATAATCATATCTAACATCGGGTGTTCAACTTCCGCTAATACTAATTCGTAAAGATCATTCACATCTTGACCATCTAATTGTGATAAGTAATTGCGTAAAGCTTGTTTTACTGAATCACGTAATGGTTTGTTTGTTACTTGTGATTGAGAGTTTAAAACTGAAACGGTTAACGCTTCAGACGGACTACGTTGTTGTTCTAACATTTTTCTTTATCCAAAATTGAATTTAAAAAATCTTCCAGCACAATTAACTGCTCTTTCGGTTCATTAATTGCGTTAAAAGTCTGTCTAAAAACGGAATCGGGTTGAATTCCCTGTAAATACCAAGCCACGTGCTTACGGGCTATTCGATAGCCTTTTTGCTCACCATAGAACTGATGAAGTTCCTGAATATGACGCAAAATATGACCGCACTTTTCACGCAAACTTGGAGTTTGAATTATCGAATCATGTTCCACTAAGGCCTCGACGGCTTGAAAAAGCCATGGATTGCCTAGTGCGGCACGACCGATCATTATTGCATCGGCACCTGTGTACTCAAGTACCTTTTTCGCTTTCGAGGCAGAATCAATATCACCATTCGCAATAACAGGAATTGAAATTGATTGTTTGACTGCTCGAATATTGTCGTATTCCGCTTCCCCTTCAAATAAGCATTCTTTCGTCCGCCCGTGAATGGTTAAAGCTTGAATACCAGATTGTTCTGCAATTTTGCCGATTTGCACACAGTTTCGATTTGCTTTATCCCAACCTGTGCGAATTTTTAACGTCACAGGCACATCAACAGCATTCACGACCTCTTTCAAAATTTTTTCCACTAAATCGGGAAATTGAAGCAGTGCAGAGCCCGCTAATTTTCGATTTACTTTCTTTGCGGGACAGCCCATATTGATGTCGATAATTTCAGCACCATAGGCTACATTAATTGCTGCAGCTTGGGCCATTTCTAAAGGATCAGAACCTGCGATTTGCACCGCATTTAATCCCAACTCTTCACTATGTGCTAAACGAAGTTTCGATTTCTCTGTATGCCAAACTTGTGGATTAGTGGACATCATCTCTGAAAACGTTAATCCCGCGCCATAATGGGCACATAAACGTCGAAAAGGTTGATCCGTAATACCTGCCATGGGTGCCAATAAAATACGATTTTTTAATTCGTAAGAACCAATTCGCATTTTATGTTATCCCCAATTACAAGTCCTATCTCCAACAAGTCAGGCGACAATAGCAACCGACAAGGGGTGCTATATTACGCATTTTTCTTTTTTTTGCAAAGTGAAATTTGTTCAAAAAATGCACTTTTTTTAATTGACAAAAAGAAATTAAGCCGATTTTAATTTACCTGTAATACGGCACCATTCCTCTTTCACCGCAACAGGATCTAAATCAAAGGATTGTGCATAAGCATCGCATACCGATTGTGCTTGCGTTTCTAAAATGCCAGATAATCCAAGATCACCGCCCTCTTTCACTAATTGAGAAATAATCGGGTAAAGTTCTTTTAATGGACCCGCAAGAATATTCGCCACAACGACATCCGCTTTTAAATCTGCAGGTTTATCATCGGATAAGAAAAGCTGAAGACGATCTGCCACCCCATTTTGTTCCGCATTATTACGACTGGCGAGAATCGCCTGTGGATCGATATCAATACCAATCGCATTTTTTGCGCCTAATTTAAGGGCCGCAATAGCAAGAATTCCTGACCCACAACCAAAATCGATGACAGTTTTGCCTGTTAAATCTAAACCATCTAACCACTCTAAACAAAGTGCAGTTGTCGGGTGGGTACCTGTCCCGAAAGCTAAACCAGGATCAAGCATCACATTCACCGCATTTTGGTCCGGCACTTCACGCCAGCTTGGGCAAATCCATAAACGTTTACCAAATTGCATTGGGTGGAAGTTATCCATCCATTCACGTTCCCAGTCTTTATCCTCAATTTGCTCAATTTTGTAAGCCGTATTTTCATCTAAATGATGTGCTTGTTTAAGCAAACTCACAATTTCGTTCATATCGGTTTCTGCATCAAACAAGGCGATCACATCGGTGTTCCCCCACAAACGCGTTTCGCCCGGAAGTGGTTCAAAAATCGGCGTATCTTGGCTATCCATAAATGTCACCGAAACTGAGCCAATTTCTTCTAAAAAGTCGCTAATTTTCTCGGCTTTTTCATTTGTACTATTTAAGCGAATTTGAATCCACGCCATCTTCTTTTCCTTTTAATTAATTTCTTTATATAACCATTTCGGTAATAAACTTACGCCTAGGGCTGAAGCCACAATAATGATAATCCCAAGCGCTGAAACAATTGAAACCTCTTCGTTAAGTAATAATACCGCTAAAAAGACACCAAAAATCGGCTCAAGTGCGGTCAAAATTCCCGAGATTTTTGCATCCACTGAATTTAAGCCTTTATTCCATAACCAAAAGGCAAACCAACTGCACGCTACACCAAGGTAAATCAAACCGAAGAAACCAAGCCAGTTAAAATGGATACCCCAGTTTTCAGTCATCAATAAAGTAAATGGCAGCATGGTGATAGTTGCCAACACAATTGAAATGGATGTATAAGCTTGTGCTGAAACCGTTGCCACCACTTTTTTCGTCCAACGTAAACAACAAGCAAACACAATACTTGCCGCCACTACTAAGGAGCAACCCAATAAACTAATTTCACTTGAGCCTTCATTGCCTTGACCACCTAAAATTAAAATAGCCACGCCTAAAAAAGCAAAAGCGCCACACACCCAATGATACCATTTAGCACGATCTTGAAAGAAAAAATGCCCTATAAAAATCACACATAACGGCTCTAATCCAATCATGGTCGTTGCACTCGCCGCACTTGTATATTTTAAACCAATAAATTGCAGCAAAAAGGTAGCCGTATAATTAAAAAAACCTAACCACCAAAGCTGTTTTCGCATCGATTTTGAGACACCTTTCCAACGACGAAAAAAGAGTGGCATCACAATAATCGCCGCCATGAATAAACGGGCTTGGATCATCAAAATGGTGTCCATCATTGTAAAGGTGTATTTAGCGGCAACAAAGGCACTACTCCAAATAAACAATGCTAGGATTTGATAAACCATAAAGTGCGGTCCGTTTTTACTGTTTTTTTGTACCGAATTGGTTACCCAAGATGAAAGCTATCAAACCAAATACAAGTGCAGGCACAATCGCATTAAAACCAAATAGTTTGATACCAAATTGAGTAAGAAGCACATAACTGCTTAATCCCACCACCATTGAGCTTATTGCCCCTGCTGCATTTGCTTTATCCCAATAAATGCCTAATACAATCACCCAAAGGAATGCGGCTTCTAATCCCCCGAAAGCAAATAGATTCAACCAGATAATCATATCTGGTGGATTCAGTGCCGCGAGAATTAACAACGCCGATAAAATCAGTGTAATGACGGATGAAATACAGCTAATTCGTTTTTCATTCTTCGCAGCTTCAGGTTTGCTTGCTAGATATAAGTCTTTCACAAAAATTGAGGAGGATTGAATGAGTTGTGCATCAACTGTGGACATGATCGCAGACATCGGCGCCGCTAAGAAAATCCCTGCAACAATAGGTGGGAGCACTTCCAACATTAAGGTTGGAATGACTTTATCTGATACGGTCAAATCAGGCACAACGGCACGTCCTAAAGCACCCGCCAAATGCATCCCTAACATAATCACAGAAAGGACAATCGTCCCAATAAGCATGCCTCGATGTAAGGCTTTACTATCTTTGAAAGCCATGCAGCGGACGGCTGTATGCGGTAAACCAACCACACCAAAACAAACTAAAATCCAAAATGATGCCATAAATTGAAAATCAAGCATCTCATTCGGACCGTAAGGGCTTACTAAACTCGGATCAATTTCAGTTAATTTATTGACCGCACTTTCTACACCACCGAGATGGTAAACCACCCCAACTAATAGCACGATTGTGCCAAAAATCATTACGGTACCTTGAATCGTATCCGTTAACACGACGGCTCGGAAACCACCAATAAACGTATAAATGCCAACCGTTAAGGCAAAAATAAGTAAGGCGTGAGTATAAGGAATCCCTATCGTGGTTTCGAGCAATCTTGCGCCACCAATAAATTGCACAACCATGGCGGCAAAGAAGGCAAGCAACAATGCTAGACTGGAAATCCAAACGAGATATTTATTTTTATAACGATAGAGAAATAAATCATTGATAGTAAGCGCATTGGTTTCACGAGAAAGTAATGCAAACTTTTTGCCCAATGCACCTAAGGCTAACCACACTGCCGGCACTTGGATCATGGCGAGTAATACCCAACCTAGCCCATATTTATAGGCAGCCCCTGGCCCACCAACAAAAGAACTGGCACTGGCATAAGTGGAAGCAGTTGTCATCGCAAGGACAAAGCCCGTCATGGAGCGATTTCCTACATAATATTCCGTAAGGAAATCACCTTTACTGCGTTTTACATAAGCAAATAATGCCGCGCCAAAGATGAAGACTAAATAGATAGCTAATGGGAGAATAATACCTAAATTCATTATTTATTCTCCTTTGACTCAACATCTAGCGGGATATCTAAAAAGACAATTTTGACAATCCAATACCCAATGACCACAAACAAAATGGGTAAATAAATACAGGATAATTCAAACCATAACGGAAAACCTATCGGCCCGGGTGAATCTTTCGGGAGATAAGCGCACACACACCACCCAATCACATAAAAAATAGCTAAACCTAATGCCCAGCGCGCCTCCTTGGCTGCCTGTTTATACCGTTGTGATAAATCCATTATGAACTCCCGTTAGAATGTTTTACCCATTTCAAGGAAAATACGATTTTTGTCGTAGCTATAAAATGGGTGATTACTTGAAACTCGTTGATAAGACCACGTAATTTTAGGCGTGATTCCCCAGAAGTAAAGATCTCTATGCCATAATGTTACTGCCGATTGATATTCATTATTTTTCTGACGAATATTGAATAAATCAGCACCTTTGTAAGTTCTACGTGCATACGCAAGAGAAATGCGGGTTGAAATACCCCATCCCCACTCTTGTCCCCAGCCTAAACGGAGATTTTTACGTTGATAAGCATTGTCTTCATCTCGTGTATTTTCACGATTATAATCCGCGCCTATGAACCAAAATTGACCACTCTTAGGAAAATAAGATAACGTATTCGACCAAAGATAGTTATTCCCATTCAAATGTTTACGAGTGTTATAACGCTGTTCACCATATTCAAGTGCGGTTGATATTTGCCATTTTTCATCCAGCCAATAAGTTAAATCTAAACGAGCTCCAGAATTTTTCGAATACTGTTTCATTGACTCACTACCCGAGGAGCCACCTGCATACCATCGTCTTTCTGTAAATGGCATTAATGACATCTCAAAACGCGCGGTCTGATAACCGAATCCTGCGCCAACTCTACCATTAAATTCATTATATTTTTTATTATCCCAGTAATATTTTCCACTTCCCTCAATAGAAAATTTAGTGAAATAATTATGGGGTAATGACCATTTTTTCTCTGCTTCTGCAAAATAAGAAAAACCTGTTGCACTTTCGCGCTCCCAGGCATTCCAATTTCCAATGCGAGTGCCTGCTTTTGGTGCATTATTAATATTACTTTCGTTTAAGAAACTCAGACCACCTTGAAACTTCCACTGATCTCGGCGGTTAAGTGCCGAAAGATATTGGTCGATCATGGCGATAGACTCGGGAGAAACTTGTTCAGCTCTCAGTTTTTGGAATTGATCTTTGGCCGCCTCATTATCATTGTTTAAAAAGAGTGCTTGTGCTAACTGATAACGTAACGGCAGAATGGTTGAATCTTGAGAAAATAGAGAACGATAACGCATTACCGCTTCCGAAAAACGCCCCTCTTCGCGAGCATTAATCGCATTTGCCCACTCAAGTAAAAATGGATCTTGTTTAGGCAAATTTTGATACAACGGCAATAAGAGTTGAACGGCTTCACTGTTATTTTGCAACACTGCAGGAATCAATCCACGTACGATCAAATCAGGATTTTTTGCCAATTCTTCTTTCGTAATAGAAAGTGTATGTTTATCGTCACGTTTTTTTGAAATTTGTGGCTTTTGAGTGGATAAATCCGGTTTTGCAAGTTGAAGCTGATCATCAAACCGCTCATCATGTGGTTGAGGAGACTTCTCTGCAGCAAAAGAGAATGAACTAAGCAACAATGAGTAGCTTAAAAATAAAACAAGTTTCGATTGTGAAGTCATTTTTTATTCCTATAAAGAAAAATAAAGCAAGCCAACGGCTTGCTTCAAAATTTACAAAAATTTTCTAATTTTTTCTAGCACCAAAAACACCAAATTTATCATTTCCTTGATAAGTTCCGGCTACTTCGTCTGCATCTTTTCCATAGAAGCCCCCTTCAACCTGAACACCTTGATTATTTGTTCCACTAAATTGATTGCCTTGAATTTTGGCAGATAAGGAAACATCATCAAAATGTACATTAGGAGAAAGAGCTCCCCCTGCAATCCCATTTGATACAAGAACGTCCTTATAGCCTGTTTTGGCTAAAGAAATTGTTCCATTTAATGTTTTATCTGCGAAATTAGCCGTTAGTTTTACGAATGATAAGTTAGAGTCTAAGTGTTCAGCACGCTTCTCTACATGCATACCATTTCCAATATAATTTGCAGTACCTGATTGTGGCATTTCTGTTGTTGGATTTACACCAAATGCGACATAATAATCAGAACCTAAAGTAGGCTCCGTAAATTTTCCCCAGCGAATATTTTTATAGTTTTTGCCACTAATAGAACGCAATTCAGGATAATCAGCCTGTAGCACTTCTTTCTCATTAGTTCCAATGACTGGACGTTCGTAATACCCTGATGGAATAATTTCAATTTCATGCCCTTCAACATTAACGAGATTAACGTTATTGTCATCATGTATTTGTCTTTCAATGACCGTCACTGTTTTATCTTCTTTATTAACCTCAAACCCCACTCGTTTAAGCGCAATTTGTTCAACCGGTTTAGGTTGTTCAACTGGTTTAGGTTGTTCCACTGGTTTTGGCTGTTCAACTGGTTTTGGCTGTTCAACTGGTTTTGGCTGTTCAACTGGTTTTGGCTGTTCAA
>OJZA01000149.1_pt1 | contig 31381 bp, 25 predicted proteins | sample 1614311 | NCBI WGS metagenome assembly OJZA01 (sample SAMN04436923, study PRJEB24849) | human gut metagenome | biome: human gut; feature: NICU; material: stool | host: Homo sapiens | place: USA: Saint Louis, MO | collected 2012-05-20
ATCCAGAGTTATCTTTCGCACCTGCTGGCCAACGTCGATCATTGCCGTTTCACCCTCGATGCCCCGCTCTGCGAAGGTCAACGTTTTGCCGTCGCCTGGACCATGCACTGGTCGCATCCGAGACTTGCCGGGGGTAAGGCGCTACAGCTTGCGGGCTGCTCGGTGGTCACCGTTGAAGACGAACGAATTATTCACCAGCGTGACTACTACGACGCCGGGGAGATGCTGTACGAACACCTTCCCCTGCTGGGCTGGGCGGTGCGCGGCGCTAAACGGAGGGTGCGGTCATGATGACGGTGCTCATCACCGGCGCCAGCTCCGGCATTGGCGCCGGGCTCGCCAGGTCCTTCGCTGCGGACGGCCACCGGGTTATCGCCTGCGGCCGCGATCCGTCGCGTCTGTCGGCGCTACAGCAGCACAGTCCCCACATCAGCGTCCGCTCTTTCGATATGACGGACAGGGATGCCTGTCGCCAGACGCTCGCTGACTGCCGCGCCGATCTGATCATTCTCTGCGCCGGGACCTGCGAATATCTCGAACACGGAACGGTGGATGCCGGGCTGGTTGAAAGGGTCATCACCACTAATTTTCTCGGGCCGGTGAACTGCCTGGCGGCGCTTCAGTCGCAGCTGTCAGCCGGGAATCGCGTGGTGCTGGTGAGCTCAATGGCGCACTGGCTACCCTTTCCTCGGGCCGAAGCCTATGGCGCCTCGAAAGCGGCGCTGACCTGGTTTGCCAACAGTCTGCGCCTGGACTGGGAGCCAAGAGGGATCGCCGTCACGGTCGTTTCGCCGGGGTTTGTTGACACTCCGCTGACGCGTAAAAACGATTTTTCTATGCCCGGCCAGGTGAGCGTGGAGCAGGCGGTTAAAGCGATTCGCCGCGGTCTGGCGAAAGGGCACGATCGTATCGCCTTCCCGACGGGCTTTTGCCTGCTTCTGCGTCTGCTGGCCGGGCTTCCTGAAGGACTTCAGCGCAGGCTATTGCGCAGGATGGTGCGCCCATGAAAATCGCGATTATTGGCAGCGGCATTGCCGGGCTGACCTGTGCCTGGCGCCTTGCCGGGCGACACGAAGTGACCCTGTTCGAAGCGGCGTCCACGCCGGGGGGGCATACCGCCACGGTGGATATCGCCACGCCGCAGGGTACCTGGGCCATCGATACCGGATTCATCGTGTATAACGATCGCACCTATCCGCGCTTTATGGGCCTGCTTAACGAGCTGGGGCTGAGCGGTCAAAAAACGCAGATGAGCTTTTCGGTCCACAATCCGCAAAGCGGGCTGGAGTATAACGGCCACAGCCTGAGCTCGCTTTTCGCCCAGCGGCGCAATCTGCTAAAGCCGGCCTTCTGGGGGTTGCTGACGGAGATCGTCCGCTTTAATCGCCTGGCGAAGCAGGCGCTGGCGGGGGCGTTCGACCCGGGCGCCACGCTGCAGACCTTCCTTGAGCGGCACCGTTTTAGCCCCTTTTTCGCACGCCACTATATCCTGCCGATGGGGGCCGCTATCTGGTCTTCGTCGCTGCAGGAGATGCGCCGCTTCCCGCTGGCGCTGTTCTTGCGCTTCTTTGATAATCACGGCCTGCTGGATATCCGCCAGCGCCCGCAGTGGTACGTGGTGCCCGGCGGCTCGCGCGAATACGTGCGCGCCCTGCTTGCCCGGTCCGGCGATCGCCTGCGCCTCAATGCGCCGGTGCAGAACGTGATCCGTCATCAGGATGGCGTCACGCTCCAGCTGGCATCGGGGGAGCAGCACTTCGATCAGGCGATCTTCGCCTGCCACTCTGCCGAAGCGCTGGCCATGCTGGCGGACCCGACGCTCGCCGAACGCGAAATACTGGGGGATATCGGCTGGCAGCGAAACGAGGTGGTCCTGCACAGCGATCCCCGCTGGCTGCCGGTGCGCAAGCGCGCCTGGGCCAGCTGGAACTATCGCCTGAGCGAACAGGATCAGGCCAGCACCTGCGTCACCTATAACATGAATATTCTCCAGGGCCTGCCTGCCGACGCCCCGCTGTTCTGCGTCACCCTCAATCCGCCAACGCCGGTGGACCCGCGCTTCGTCTGGAAGCGTATGGTCTATGAACACCCGCTATTTAATCCCCAAAGCTGGTCCGCCCAGATGCGGCGCGAGGAGATTAACGGCCGCCAGCGAAGCTGGTTCTGCGGCGCGTACTGGTACAACGGTTTTCATGAAGATGGCGTGCGCAGCGCCCTCGATGTGGTCAACGGCATCATCGCGGCGGAGAACCTCTGACATGAACAGCTGCCTCTATCAGGGCGTATTACGCCACCGCCGTCTTCAGCCGAAAGCGCACCACTTTCGCTATCGCATCTTTATGGCCTGGCTCGATCTGGATGAGCTGGATCGGCTCGGCGAAGCGGGTATCCGCCGCAATCGCTTTGCTGCCGCCTCTTTTTACGATGCGGATTATCCGCTGGGCACGCCGCTGAAAGCGCAGGTTCTGAACCGGCTGGAAAACCTGACCGGCGCGCGCCCGGATGGCCGCGTCATGCTGCTGACCCAACTGCGCTACCTGGGCTTTCATTTTAACCCGGTCAACTTTTACTACTGCTACGACGGCGCCGGTACCCTGCGCTGGGTGCTGGCCGAAGTGCGCAACACGCCGTGGAATGAGCGCCATTACTACGCGGTAGACGGTCAACGGGCGCGCCCGCTGGCGAAAGCCTTTCACGTCTCGCCGTTTAACCCGATGGATATGGTCTACCTCTGGCGCTTTAACAGTCCCGGTAAAACGCTGCACATGCATATCGAGAACCATCAGGCCGCGAAAGTCTTCGACGCCACGCTGGCCCTGAGCCGCGCGCCTTTAACGCGGGCCAGCCTGCGCGGGCTGCTGCTGCGCATTCCGCTGATGACGCTGAAAACCGTCCTCGCGATCTACTGGCAGGCGCTGCGGCTATGGCTCAAGCGCGTGCCGCTGTACAACCATCCTGTCAGCAGGAGTGAACGCTCATGACCGATCCTGTCTTTGCGCTTGAACCCGATATCCCGCGCAACGTGCGTATCGCGCGCTGGTTGCTCTTTCGTCTGTTGAGCGGCATTCGCGAAGGGGCGCTCACCGTACGCGAAGGGGCGCAGACCTTTCATTTTGGCGACCCCGCCGCCGCGCTGCGCGCCGAGGTGCACGTGCTCTCCTCGGGCGTCTACCGGCGTTTACTGACCGGCGGCAGCCTCGCCGCCGCGGAGGCCTGGATGGACGGCGAATGGGAGAGCCAGCAGTTGACGCCGCTGCTGCAGATCCTGGCGCGTAACGGCCAGGTACTGGGGCGGCTGGAGCGCGGCTTCCGGCTGCTGGGCAAGCCCGTAGAGCGGCTGCGCCACTGGACGCGCCGCAACTCGCGCGCGCAGGCGAAGGCGAATATCGCCGCCCATTACGATCTGGGCAACGACTTTTACGCCCACTTCCTTGACGACGAGCTGCTTTACTCCAGCGCGCTGTTTACCGACGACGGCCAGGATCTCACCCAGGCCCAGCGGGCCAAAATGGCGCGCCTTTGCGAGCGTCTGGCGCTTACGCCCGGCGATCATCTCCTGGAGATTGGCACCGGCTGGGGGGCGATGGCCGAATACGCCGCCCGCCACTACGGCTGCCGGGTCACCACCACCACCCTGTCGCAGGAACAGTTCCAGTGGGCCAACGCGCGAATTGCCCGCGCCGGGCTGCAGGATCGCGTCGAGGTACTGCTCTGCGATTACCGCGATCTGACCGGCCAGTACGACAAGCTGCTGTCGGTGGAGATGATTGAAGCCGTGGGGCAACGCTATCTGCCGGCTTTCTTTCGCACCTGCCAGGCGCGACTGCGCCCGGGCGGCAGAATGGCGATCCAGGCAATTACCATCCAGGATCAGCGCTATCGCGGCTACAGCAAAAACGTGGATTTTATTCAGCGCTACATCTTCCCCGGCGGATTTTTGCCCAGCATCACGGCGATGAACGAGCTGATGACGCGGCACACCGATTTTGTGGTGCGCGATCTGTTCGATATGGGGCCGGACTACGCCCGCACCCTGGCCCACTGGCGGCAGCGATTTATCCACGCCTGGCAGGATATTGAGAAACTCGGCTTTGACGATCGCTTCCGCCGCATGTGGCTCTACTACTTCGGTTACTGCGAAGCCGGGTTTAACGCCCGCACCATCAGCGTTGTGCAGCTTACCGCGGAGCGAACATCATGAAACGCATTCTGACCCTTGGCCTCGCGCTGCTGATGCTGGCGCTGGCGGGCTGCAGCGCCGAAGTGGCCGACTACCGGCAGCAGCAGCCGGCGCTGGACATTTTCCACTACTTTCAGGGCAAAACGGAAGCCTGGGGGATGGTTCAGGATCGCAACGGCAAACAGCTGCGCCGCTTCCATGTCGCCATTGACGGCGACGTTGTTGGCGACACGCTGACGCTCCACGAACGCTTTATCTACGATGATGGCGAAAAGCAGCAGCGGGTATGGCGCATTCGCCGCACCGGCGACCACCGTTATGAAGGCACCGCGGGCGACATTGCCGGCGTGGCGACCGGCCAGGCGGCGGGCAACGCTTTTCACTGGCGCTACAGCATGAACGTGACGGCCAGCGGTAGCACCTGGCTACTGCACTTCGACGACTGGATGTTCCTGCAGGACGACGCGCACCTGTTCAACAAAACCGAGATGAAGAAATTCGGCATTACCGTCGCCACCGTGACCCTTTTCTTCACCCGAACCGCACAATAAAAGAGGACTACGCCATGAACACACAACCTGTCATTGGGATCAGCGGATGTTTGACCGGTTCTGCCGTACGATTCGACGGCGGGCATAAGCGCATGGGCTTTGTGATGGACGAGCTGGCGCAATGGGTGGCGTTTAAACCCGTCTGCCCGGAGATGGCTATCGGCCTCCCCGTCCCGCGCCCGGCGCTGCGGCTGGTGCAAACGACCGAAGGGGAAATCCGCATGCGCTTCACGCATGCACCGCACGACGACGTGACGGAGAAGATGGCCGATTTCGCCAGCGCCCACCTCTCGACCCTGGGCGAACTATCGGGATTTATCGTCTGCGCCAAATCGCCCAGCTGCGGCATGGAGCGCGTGCGGCTGTACGATGAAAAGGGCAATCGCGGGCGAAAAGAAGGCACAGGGTTGTTTACCGCCGCGCTGATGGAGAAATATCCGTGGCTGCCGGTGGAAGAAGATGGCCGCCTGCACGATCCGGTGCTGCGTGAGAATTTTGTCGAACGGGTCTTCGCCCTGCACGAGCTTAACTGTCTGCACAAAAATGGCCTGACGCGCCGCGCGCTGCTGGATTTCCATAGCCGCTATAAACTGCAGCTGCTGGCCCACCATCAGGCGGGATACCGCGAGATTGGCCCGTTCGTTGCCTCGCTCCACGAATGGCAGGATCTGGAGGCTTTCTTTGCGATCTACCGCGAAAAACTGATGACGATCCTGAAACAGCCCGCCTCGCGTAAAAACCACACCAACGTGCTGATGCATATTCAGGGCTACTTTCGTAACCAGCTAAACAGCCGCCAGCGCGGCGAGCTGCGGGAGGTGATCCTTAACTATCGCTCCGGGCTGCTGCCTATCCTTGCGCCGTTAACGCTGCTTAAGCACTATCTGGCCGAATACCCGGATCGCTATCTGCAGGCGCAGAACTACTTTGATCCCTACCCGCAGGACCTGGCCCTGCGCCTGACGGTGCATTGAGATAGCTGAACGCGCGAAGAGGCTGGCGCACGCCAGCCTCTTCGTTGTTGGATCCATCGGCTTCTAGAACCATGCCTCACCCCATCCGGAAGTCGTTGTTGATCCCCTGTTGCGGACGCTGATGGAAGTCACGGCCGGCTCCGATTTGGCATTGGGGTTAGACTCCAGCACGTTGGTGACGCCGACGTAGGCTTTTTTCAGGTTAACTTCATCGCTCCGGTGGGCAAACATGACGTTGATATCCCAGATAGCTCCTTTACAGCTGTTGAAGGCTTTGGTTATCTGGAATTCGCCGCCATTGCCTTCATTGCCTAAACGGCCGATCGCCGGTCTGGAACTGCGCGCCGTAGCGGGCCTTCAGACCGAAGGGGATCGCCATATCCGGCGTGGCCGCGGTGGTCTGCGGGTTGGTAATAACATCCACTTTTTTATCAGCACGGCGTCGATCTGTTCTTGAGTAAATTCTCGCGCGAATACGAAAATTGGGCACAGCGTGGCCACGACCGCCATCGGTAATGGAAGTTTTTTATCATTGTCATAATTATCTCAATATAGGTTAGCTTTATTCGGATAATAACAATCCCATTCTGGGCAATCAGAATATATTACGTTATTTCGCTTCGCTATTAAGAAAACACCCAAACGTGAGCCCACCCGCAGATATTATCGCCATTTACTCAGCGCGCGGACAACCCTGTAGAGTACATTTCCTGGAGTGGCCAGAGTAAAAAAAACAATAAAACAAAATGCCGGTTTTGCGGTGTTTTAAATCTACCGGGGTATAGCTTGTAACGCGTTAATCAACAAGTGAAATGGAGGGTCTGGAGGAGGCTTTGCTTCGATGATCACAGAAGTAAAAAAACATAATAAATTAATTTAAAAACGTAATAGATTCTTCGAGATTATTTATGTCAGAAATTGTTACACATCCACACAACACACCGGAGTCTGCTCAGAATGAGTAAAAACATAATGCAAAGCCGCCATGATGAATATCATAAATTAACGCGTGGAGAACGTATTGGTTATGGTATGGGCGACTTCGCTCAAAACCTGGTTTTTGGCACAATAGGCGGCTTTCTGGCTCTTCACATGCTGACGGTTAATACCATCAGCACGGCAACGGCAGGGTTTATATTTCTTTTTGTCCGAATCATCAATGTCTTTTGGGATCCGATGGTCGGCACGTATGTTGACAAAAGAACGTCAAAAGCAGGTAAATATCGCCCCTGGCTGTTAAGAGCCGGCGTACCGCTGGTGATCCTTTCCGCTTTACTTTTTGCTCCCATTCCTGGGGTCAGAGGTTCGGTACCTTTTGCCTTCATCGTTTATTTGGCTCTGGATTTAGTTTATTCCGTAGTGAATATTCCTTATGGTTCGCTTAATGCGTCCCTGACCCGGGATCCGGAATCAATTGATAAACTCACCAGTACCCGAATGATGCTGGCCAATAGCGCCAATCTTCTTGTTTATACCCTGTTCCCGATGTTTGTACAGATGGCTTCACCAAAAGATCGCAGCCTTAAGGACACCGGTTTTTTCGGCATTGAGCTCAATCTGGGAAACTATACCGATCCATCAGCCAACTACGCCTGGTTCGGCGTCTACTCCGTGTATATGCTAATCGGCGCGGTGGCGCTTTTCATCTGCTATAAATTTACGAAAGAACGCGTTGTCGCGACGGCAGAACAGACCGCCAACGTCAAAACGACCGATCTGTTCCTTGAACTCAAACATAACCGCCCGCTGGTTATTCTCGGGCTGTTTTTCATGCTGGCCTTCACGTTCATGTTTTTCATGAACACGGTTAACGGCTTTTTCAATCAGTACGTTGTCGGTCATTCAGAATGGATGGGCGCCGTAGGCCTTGTCGCCTCCATACCGGGCATCGCATTCCCTATTTTTTGGCCCAAACTCAAGAAAATTTTTGGTAAAAAAGGCTTCTTCCATATTTTTCTGGCCATGTTTATTGTCGGTGAGCTACTGACTTACGTCTGGTCACGCGAGGGCATGCACGATGCGCTTTGGCTTGCTTACATCGCCACCTTCATTAAACAATGGGGCTTAACGTCCGCGACCGGCTTTATGTGGGCGCTGGTTCCTGAAGTGATTGCGTATGGCGAATTAAAATCTGGCAAGCGAAATGCGGCGATCATTAATGCGATTATGGGTCTCTTTTTCAAAATCGGCTTTACCATCGGCGGCGCGATTCCCCTGTGGTTACTGGCCGTCTATGGCTTTAATGAAACCGGCGCCCAGCAAAGCGCCAGCGCTATCGACGGGATCATTATGACCGCGGTGTGGATCCCTATCGCGTTAGCCATCGTATCGATGATCATCATGCAGGTTTATCCCATCTCTGACAAAAACGTAACCGATATCAACCGTCAGCTTGATGAAGTCCGCGCGTAGTTAAAAATATAAATTAAATGCATTTGGAACATTTAAATAAAAAGGTGTAATGATATGTCACTTATTCAAAACCCTATTTTACGTGGGTTTAATGCCGACCCCAGTATTATCCGTGTCGAGGACACCTACTATATCGCCAACTCTACGTTTGAGTGGTTCCCTGGCGTTCGTTTACATGAGTCAAAAGACCTGGAGCACTGGAATCTTCTCCCTGCGCCCCTGTCAACCACCACCCTGCTGGATATGAAAGGCAACCCTTCATCAGGCGGCATTTGGGCGCCGGCGCTCTCTTATGCCGACGGTCAATTCTGGCTAGTGTATACCGACGTCAAAGTCACCGAAGGCGCCTTTAAAGACATGACAAACTATCTGACCACCGCAGCCGATATCCGCGGCCCGTGGTCAGATCCCATTAAGCTTAACGGCGTAGGTTTTGATGCTTCTCTCTTCCACGACGATGATGGCCGGAAATATATCGTGCAGCAAACCTGGGACCATCGCGAATATCACCATCCCTTTGACGGCATCACGTTAACTGAACTGGATACAAAAAACCTGAAATTAATGCCAGAGACCGCGCGTACCGTTTATCGGGGGACCGCCGTTGGGCTCGTTGAAGGGCCGCATCTCTATAAACTGAACGGATATTATTATCTTTTTGCCGCCCAGGGGGGCACCGTATTTACGCACCAGGAAGTGGTTGCGCGTTCTAAAACCTTAGACGCCAACAGCTTTGAAACGGAGCCAGGTGAGGTCTTCTTAACCAACGTCGATACGCCAGACAGCTACATCCAAAAGCAAGGGCACGGCGCGTTGGTTTCCACCCCCGGCGGCGAATGGTACTACGCCTCGCTCTGCGCGCGTCCGTGGAATCGCCCGGGTGAGTCAGTCTACGATCCTCGCGGCTGGTCAACGCTGGGCAGAGAAACGGCTATCCAGAAGGTGTACTGGGATGAAGGCGGCTGGCCGCGTATTGAAGGCGGTCACGGCGGAAAGACGTTTGTCGAAGGCCCGAAAGATGCCATTGATACCGAAAGTCCGGAAGACCGTAGCCAGCACGACGAATTTACAACGGCGACACTCGATGGTAACTGGAACACCCTGCGGGTGCCGTTTACAGAAAAAATGGGTACCACCGGCGATGGCAAGTTAACGTTAATTGGCCAGGGATCTTTAGCGAATACCCATGACCTGTCGCTGATTGCCCGACGCTGGCAAGCCTTTTATTTTGATGCGAAAGTTAAAGTTAAATTTAATCCATTTAACTACCAGCAAATGGCCGGATTAACGAATTACTATAACGATCGTCACTGGAGTTTTGTGTTCATTACCTGGAATGAAATTAACGGTAAGGTCATTGAAATAGGTGAGAATAACCGAGGGCGGTATACATCATATTTAAAAGATGAAGCCATCAAGGTCCCGGAGCACGTTGAATATGTCTGGTTCCGGACGAAAGTCAGGAAGGAAACGTATAGCTATGAATATAGCTTTGATGGGGTTGAGTTCACTGAAATCCCTGTGAAGCTAGATGCTGCGATCCTTTCGGATGATTATGTCCTGCAAAGCTATGGCGGATTCTTTACCGGAGCGTTTGTTGGCCTTGCGGCAGTCGACTACTCCGGTTATGGCGCCCGCGCTGAGTTTTATCATTTCGATTATCAGGAGCTTGGCGACACGTTAATCGCCAGGGACGCGTATAGCTGGGAAGCCAGTGAATTACGGCGTTATTAGATAGCCCTGTCTGGGGAGATTAAACGCTGAAAGGAGGCACCGGCGCGACAAGCGCGCCGGTGCCGGGTGTGGCAGGGTTGTTGCATCAGGCCAGCGACCGGCCGTTCCGATAGCGAAAGTCATGCGTCAAGCTGATAACCCGTGCGGGTGGCTATTGCAGGCTTATTCCGCCGTTTTTTGTTTCAGCGCAGCATAGCGGGCAATCAGTTGTTGCAGATGCTGCTCCGTCTGGTTCTGCTGCGCCGCAGACCCTGGCTGATTGCGCGGCTGTGCGGAGAGTTGCCGCAGCTGCTCTTCCGCCGGAACGGTACGGCTGAACGACTGCGTTATGGCAAACACCGCTGACTTCAGCTCACTCACCGTGATATACCGCCCCTTCTGTTCATCCAGCGCGTTAAGCCGGTTCGTCAACTGCTGTAGCTGCGTCATTCCCTGGTGCCAGCCGCTGAGATTCTCCACGGGAAGCGCGGCGGCGCTGACCTGCTGTTGCCATTGCCGCGCCAGCGGTTTCGCCTGCTCTGGCCATAGCGTCAGCGCCTGCTGCGCCAGATGAGTACCATAACTCAAAGCCCAGTCCGGTTTTAGCTGTAAAAGCTGCGCCAGCTGCTGCTGAGTCTGTTTTATCCCCGGCTCCGCCGAGGGGGATTGTTGTCGTAGCGTCTGTAACTGCTCAGCGGAAAGCACCGTGGGTAATGGAGAGAACCGGGCGGGAAACCGCATCTGCCCCGAATCGGACGGGTGCGTTGCCCGCCATCCTCCCGCCGCGGCCCCGGCCAGCGCCAGCATAGTCAGCATCCCGGCGACAAACGGCTTCCAGGGCTTCGCGGGCGCCGGGAATGCCGTCACAACGTCAGCATTCGGCCGCGATGCCGGCTCGGCGACATAGACCCATTTCACCTGCGCGGTCGGTTCAGGGAGGCTGGAAGGGGCAGGATCAGGCGCGGCCGCTTGCGGCGCGGTCTCCTCTTTATTTTCGCTGCTCTCCAGCCGCACCGCCGCGTTGTGCAGCAGAATAGACAGGGCATCAAGCTGGCCGGCATGTTTGAGCTCCAGACGCTGCAGTACGTCATCCAGCGCCGTCAGATGCGCTTCTGCCTGGTAAAGCTGGCTCAGGTCGATATAGGTCAGCGACAGCGTGCGCATCGCCTGCTGCAGCCGTTGACTGAGCGAACTGAGTATTTTGATTCGCGCAGTCGTCGGCTGCGGCCACATATTGCCCCACTGCCGGGAGACCAGCGCGACCAGTATCGCCAGCCCTTCATTCATGCCGTATAGCCCCGCCAGATGCGTGCGGACAAGCGTATACCAGGCGGCAGTCTGTAGCTCCACGCCGTTGTGCTCAAACAGCGACAGGCAGAGTTTTTCCGCGAGCCGCCAGTTGACATCCGGGCGCGCCGGATGGGTCAGTTTGTTCATTTCATCGCGAAGGCGCGCGTAATCCGCAAGCGTACGCGGGTCGCCGCCGGTTTTCAGGCAACATTCAGAAGGGGTCGTCATGATGGTTTCAGCCAGAATAAAAACTAGATTGAGGAGCGGACTTCCAGGTACTGCTGCTGTTTGAGGTGGCGGATAAGCACCCTGCCCTCGGGCATAAATTCGGTGCCGTAGCGCACCAGGCCTACGCCCTTCAGCTCCGCGTCAATGGCGTAACGCAGCTCGCCGGGAATAGCCTGCTCGAGCAGAACCACGTCAATTTTCTTCAGCCGCGGTTCATATTTAAGCAATACGGCCGACAGGATGCCCATCAGCTCGTGAGCCGTACCCGGCATCCCCTGGAGGATTTTAGTCATATCCGGCAGGCCGTAATCGGGCAGGTGCGCCAGCGTCCCGGCGCGACAGTTGAGGACGCGCTGCATATTATCCAGCACCGACAGAATAACCTGGTTTTCCTCACTGACCTGATACAGGTCGAGTCCGCCGGTAAAGTTACCGTACAGCATTTCATACAGCGAGGGGGCATTATGGCGTGTGGGCATCTCAGTCATCCTTCAGGGGTTTCAGCGTCAGGCGGTTATGGCTGGCTTCAATAATGCGCGGTTTGTCGGGATCGAGATCGTCGCGCCTCAGCACCAGCTTCCAGTCATTCTTCACCATATCCGGCGCCCGGAATAACCCCACCACCGCGATAAACTGCGCCTTCTCGTCCATCGGCATATCCAGGCTGACGTCAGCGCCGGGTTTTACCACCAGGCTACGGCTGGCAAGCCGTTCGTCTCCGGCGGCCTCCTCGCTTTCCGTGACCAACTGCTGATAGACCCGTTTATCGAACGCCTTGCGGTCACTGAGCTGGTAGACCCACACCATCACCGGCTGGGAGAGCGAGGTGTTCTCCCGCTCATCGGTGTTCAGTTCCGCCCGGGCGGTAACGTCCAGATGCAGGACGTTTACCTGCTTATAAAATACCGATTTCACCGCCGATGAGGTGCTGTCGCTAATTTTCTGCGTCAGGCCACAGCCTGTCAGCAGTAAAGGCATAAGAAGTAAACTCCATCGTTTAATCAAAGTGGTATGCAACACGCTGGTTTCCTTGTTGTAAAGTTGCAGACGGCATTCCGCAATAGCCGCCAGGCTCAATAGTAAAGGTGGCGGGGATATCGGGCGGGCTCTCCTCTCCCTCCACGCCCAGTATCCCGGTCATGCCGAGCATAAAGGGGGTTTCGCCCAGCACCGGCGCAGGCAGTAACCGGGCAGGAACGGTCAGCTGTATACGCGCTTTATAGCGCCAGCCGAGATAGACCCGCAGCAGGACCAGAAAGTCCTGATATATCTGCCCTTCCGGTAACCACCCCTGCGCCTCGGCGATATCGTCCGTGTACAGCGCAATCAATAGCTGGCTGCTGACCTCTGTCGTTTCGTCGCCCAGCACGTTATAGCCATCGAGCAGAAAATCGTCATTGCCGTAAAAACCCAGTGGATTGTTGATGAAAAACGTGCGCGGGCAGTGCGGCGTGACGGTGGTCCGCGTGCGGGGAGCCAGCAGACGTACCAGCGCCTGAATCCCCTCTTCGGTACGCGCAGGCAGGCGCATGATGCCGAGCAGCGCCAGAAAACGCGATATCGGGGTGGCGATATGCTTATCGGTACCCGGCATTCCCAGACCGATAAGGCCCAGCAGGCTCTGCGAGGTGCTGTCCCTGCCCCCCGCTTCAAACGTCGCCGGGTAGGAATATTTTCGCCAGATGCGGTAAAACTGCGTCAGAATGCGGTGGTTAAAGATATCGAGAAACGCCTCCTGCGCTTCGTGCCCTTCCCGCTGCTGGGCGATCTCGTCGAGCCACGCGGTGGGCAGCGGCGAGTCGACGCCGTAGAGTCCCATAAACGTCGTGCGCACCGTCGGCGGCGCATCCGGATGGTCTTCATCATATTCCACTGCTTTCAGCTCGCTGACCGGGAAGCCCATTCCCGGATGCGGGCGAAACCGTACCGGATCGTCCGCCGGATTCAGGGTGCTGCCCAACGGTGATGCGCCCGGACGACGCTTTTCCAGTAACTGGCAGAAGCGGTAGAAGTTGATGCGATAGATTTCCCGCTCAAGCCGGGGGCTTAGCCGGGAATGCGGCGGTTGTGGTTCTCCTGCCATTCGAGGCGCTCTCCCCCAGGTTGTAGTATCAGAATCAGATGGTTGAACAGGTGAATATCGGTATACAGCGCGAAGAAGCGGTTCAGCATCTCGCCGAACAGGCAGATATCGCCGTGCCCGGCGAAGCCGCTGCTGTCGAGGGTCACCTCAATCTGCACGCCGCGCAGAAAATGGCCCTGCGCAAAACGTTCCACCTCGCTATGCCTGACATCGACAATCGCTTCCAGGCGGCGGCGGTTCATCTCGTTATCGGTCCAGTCATAGAGGGCCAGCGCGCCGCGCAGCACGTCAGCGTTATCCATCATCCACAGGAAACTGCTGCCGAGATGGCTCAGCACCCGCCAGTGAAAACGATCGCGGTCCGGCGGGTAGCACGGCAGCGTCGGGGCGCAGAGGTTACGCACCTGAATGCGCGCGGTGGTGGATTTCACCACCGTGTCCAGCAGCGTACTCTGCAGCGCCCGGCGCGGCAGCTGGCCGTTGGTGCCGGTCAGGCTGAGCGACAGTTTTTCATTCTCCGGTACGGTGTGGTTATCAAACGCCTCGCCGCCGAGCGTCAGCCAGGTGTCGTGCAGCCCTGAAGGACCGGACTTTACCCGCGTATGGTAATAATATTCCGGCGCATCATGGCGCAGCATTCCTCCCTTGTGACGGAAGCTGGTGAACGGCACATACGTCTGGTGACCGGAGTGGCGCGAGGAGGTGACCGAATCCACGGAATAAATCTCGGTATGACCGTCCTGGACACGCATCGGGCGCAGCAGGTATTCGGTCTGTAACGAGTCCAGATGCAGCGGATCGGACTCCAGCGGAAACAGATTAATCACCGGCGTGCAGTGCAGGCGCAGATGTTTCTCCGACAGCGCATATTCATGCGGCCACTGTCTCTCCAGCACGATATCGATTTCAAACCACGCCAGTTCTTCCGGGAAATCCACATTTTCCAGGCCGCGCAGCGTCACCGACATAAACTTTTCACGGAAGGTAAAATACTCCAGCAGCAGCTGATAACCGCTGAAACTGCCGCACTCCGGCAGCAGCGCCTCCTCCTTACTGAAACCGCAGACGGCAAAACGGGCGTCCAGCGGTCTGCGGTCAGCATCGCCGGGAAAGCGGATACCCGTCTTCGCCACCCGGAGCGTCAGCGCCTCATGCAAGGCGCAGGCCAGCGGCGCATCGCCATTCAGGTACAGCGGGATGCGGCTTAAATCGATGCGGCTCCAGTCTGCCAGCGGGCTGCACTCAAAGCGCAGGCGGAGAAGCGAGCGCCCATCCGGTTCCGTCGAGATCCCCGCCCGGGCGAGGGACAGGGGCTGCAGGGTCAGCGGCTGCGTCGTGGTGTAATGGCAGCGGGTGCGCTTTTCCCCAATGGGCTGAGAAAGAATTCCAAAGCCTTTTTCAACGCGGACAGGTTCTTTCAGTTCACGCCAGTCCGCGGTGAACTCAACAATGGAGAGCGACGGAATGGTACGCAGGTAGTGTGGCCAGATCATGCTCACCAGTCCGCCGGTCAGCTCCGGCAGATCGTCGTCGAGCTTTTCGCGCAGGCGGCCCATCAGAAAGGCGAAGCCTTCAAACAGGCGCTCGACATAGGGGTCGCGCGCGCCCGCTTTGTCGAGATTTAAGGCCGCCGCCCGGTCAGGATGGGCGCGGGCGAATTCTTCGCCCGCTTCACGCAGGTAACGCATTTCGGCGTCAAAATAACGCAGGGTTAAGTCGTCCATAGAAATATGCTTTTAGCCTTAGAGCTACAGGAGGTGCGTTTAAAAAATGGGGAGAAGATCGCGATAGGTGTTTTCTGCAACCTCAGATCGCATCAGTGTCATTGAACATTGAACATTGAACATTGAACATTGAACATTGAAGCAATAAGTTGCGCGCCCTTACCTCATCACGCATCTTCTTGAAATCATCGTTGCCGGGGGGATCTCCGGCGGTTGGCGAGCAGAATATCAACAGAGGCCATTATTCACTCCCTTCCACAACGTCAGATTCATATTCATCCGTGCGGCCTGGCGCCGGGACACCGACGCTGAATATCTGCGACGGCAGACTGAAGTTTCGCAGCTTCAGCAGCGCCAGCGGTCCGTCGCCCAGTTCCGTACGCAGCAGCCACTGAAGCTGTCGCCTGTCCGGCGCGGTGACGCTCAGCCGGTACAGTCCGTCCCCCGCTTTCTGCCGCTGCATCTGCTCCAGCATCCGGATAACGCCCCACGGGCCACTGTGGTTTGTATACAGACGGGTTCCCGCCGCCGTCGACGTCCAGGTCAGCATCGCCCCCGGTTTATTGATTACCCCCGGCCAGCGGAAGCTCTGCCAGTCGGCAACCTGGTTAAAATAGTGGAGTTTCTGCCCGTCAAGCGTCAGCTGTGTTTCCACCACTTCCGGCATTGCCACCCCCTGCAGTTCAAAGCTGATACCCTGGCTGCCGTCGGTAAACAGGATGTCGGACAGCTGGCTGAGCTGGTTCACCGCGTTCAGGAAGGCCGGGCTGAACGTCAGCCCCTGGCTGCGGGTTCTGTCCGCCACCCAGGTGCTGCCCTCCCGGTGCAGAACGCCGCCCAGCTGCGTGCTGAGGAAACGGTCAATACGTCCGGTATCGCGGCGGATGAACGCCGCCAGCATCGGCAGCGAGGCGTCGCTCTTCGCGGCAGCAAAGGGATAACGCCCTTTAAACGCTGAATTCCAGTTCGCGACAACTGAGCGCTGCCACGCTTCGTTCAGGCTGGCCGCCGATGGCTGAAGCACCGTCTCCCAGGCCTGGGTCAGCGGCTGAACAAACATCGTCTGCCCGAAACCGCTCCACTCTTCACCGAGGCTTGCCGCCACCAGACTGCCGTACTCCTGCGTGTCGGTCAGGTCAACGCTCTTGCCCTGGAAAACCGTCTGCGCCAGCTGCTGCATCATCGCCTGCGGGTCGGCGGCGTTTGCCACCTGCTGGAGCCTGAGGCGCACGCGGGTCAGGCGCGTCAGGTAAGTCTGTAAACTGAGCGAACTGTCCGCCGCCATCACGCTCTGCGCGCTGTTTTTACCCATAAGCTGCAGCAACGGCCCGAAGGTGCTGTCCAGCGGTCCCGCCGGTCCGGCGGCCTGCTGGTCAATCACCGGCCGGTCATCACCGCCCAGCAGGTTTTTCGCCGATTTCACCAGCGATGCGGAAATGGCCTCTTTCTGCTGCCCGGTCTGCCCCTGGTAAGCCAGGGTGTTCATCAGGGCAATCAGCGGCGACTGGCGCACGTCCCCGGCCAGCGTTAACTGGTCGGTGACGTCGGCAATATTGTGCGCCGGGTTCAGCCGGATACTGTTGAGGAAGTTCAGCCAGGCACCGGCAAAATCGGTGAAGTAGCGCGCCGTCAGGCGCTGCTTCAGCGCCTCCGGGGAGACGTCGCCGGACAGCGTTTTACGGCTATCGCTCAGCACCCAGTCGATTTCATCGCGCCGGGACGCCACGGCGTTATCAATGGCTTCCTGAACCCCGCCCTCCCACGCCTGGCGGGTGAACATCCCCGGCACCGACTCCGGCGTGCTGAACAGGCGACCGGCGTCGGTCTGCGGCGTCATGTCCTCCAGCGTCATGTCCGCGTAGCTGCGGCGCACCCGGGTGAGCATGTTCTCATACAGCGTACTTTCCGCGTTGCGCCGGCCAATCTGCTTCAGCAGCACCTGACGTACCCGGGTGACCAGCTGCCTGTCCGGCGTGATTTTCCAGGCAGGCTGCGACGGCAGGCTCTGCATGTAAAAGGCGTGAAGGTCCGGGGCGATACTCTGCCACAGCGCCGGGGAGAGTCCCGGCCGGGATGGCGCGGTGGTTGTCATCACCTGCGCGTACAGGGCAGCGTCGGCTTTGTCCGGGCGCGCCATCATCAGGTATGCTTTCAGCTGGTCGTAGCCCGCCTTAGCTGACGTGGCGCGCTGCGGGCTGCGCGGCGGCAGGTTCGCCAGGACGGTCAGTTTCTGCGTCAGCGCCTGCATGGCCGCATCGCGTATCAGACGGTTACTGGCCTGGCCGTACCAGGGCATCAGGGCGGCTGAAAGCGGCGCATTGTGGTCCAGCCCGAAGCGCTGGTACCAGGGAGCGCCATTCGCCTGTTGAGTCTGCAGGCGCCCGATATCGTTACGCAGGGCCTGCAGCGCCATCAGCTGCGGGTCGTTAACCGCGGGATGATTCACCAGCTGCTGCGCCCGCGCCGCCGCGCTGACGATATGGTGGCGGTTAACGGCAAAGGAGACCACGCTGCCCGCCCCCCACAGGGCAATCAGCGTCAGCAGGGTGACGCCCGGCGTTCGCTGCCACGGCATCCCTGCCCGCACGCCCCGCGCCTGAACGCAGTCCGCCGTCACGCCCTGCCAGACCGCCGGAGCGGACCAGCGGTGTTCATGGCCCGCGGCATTATCCTCAGGGGCCAGCGACGGGCTGAACATCAGGCCGCGCAGCGGAACACGCTTCAGGTGCTCCGTCAGCCACGGCGTCAGCAGCGTTTTCCAGTGGGCTATTCCCTGTTTCTCCAGCTGCCGGCCGAAACGTAACAGGAAATCGTGCGACGGCCCGGCGCACAGCTGCTGTATTCCCCTTTCGCGCAGGGATGGCAGGATAGCGCGGAGCTGGCGCTCCACCCCCGCCGGCGTGGCGCGGGCCGGGAAAAGCGCCCCTACCGTCTGGGTGACGCGCGCATCCTGCGACCAGTCGCTGTCAGTCACCTGCCACAGGTACACCGGCGGCTGCCAGCGCAGCGCCTCCCCGACCTGCTCCAGGGTGCGAAGATGGTTGTCCAGCGTACCGGCGGTGGTCTGTCTCTCATCCAGCGCCAGCACGATGCCGTCCAGCGGACGGCTGCGGCGCAGCTTACGCAGGGCGGTCAGGCGCCCGGTGTCCGGCGCCGATGACAGACTGCCGCCATAAATCAGCACTGTGCGGCGGCCTTCGAGCCACTGTTTTTCGGCAAGGCCGGGGGCGATGGCGGAGATGTGTTCGGGTTCGCCACAGACCAGCAGCAGGCGGACCTTACTGCGCCAGAAGAGGTTGTAGCGGCGGCGGAGGTGATTAGCCAGTTCACTTAACAGCGGTGAATAATTCGATGTCTGCTTCACTGAAGTGGCGTTCTGTCTAATGGTCGATGAAGATCTGACCCGGTTGACAAGCCAGAGATGGATTGCCAGAAATACCAGTGCGACCATACATGCCAGCATAATCCAGAGCAGACCGCATACTATCAGAATCGGCGATATAACCACCCATGTCATTACATGATCGGCAATAAAATACCAGTAAGTCAGTCCGCCACAGAAAATAAAAAAAGTAAGGGTCACTGCAGCAAGAACAACTGTGAACGCAGCAGAAATCGTCTCTTTTTGATCTTTATTGGTCTTCATGAGGGTGAATAATTCCCAAAGCGAGGGGATGTGAAGGATCAGCCGCCATCCAGCCACAGGGTTGCGACTGAGTTTGTGCAAAAATAGCGGCCAGAGCGATCACGACAAGTGCTTCAAGCTGACCCATATTTCCCCAAAATTTATCCTGTAGATGATGGGTAATGTTCCAGCCGCTGCCAGCAAGCTCAGACTGTTGCAGATGAGAAAAAAGAATGCAGGCGTCCGGGGCCACACTAAGTTCACTTTGCTCCTGAGCACGTTCGCAAACATCTTTCAGCGATTCCGTTGCTGATGGGGAAAAAATTTCTCCGCGGGAAAGGAATACCGCTCCCTTACAACCAGCAAGCCATAAAACAGTGGCTTCTCCGGCAGGCAATAAACTTTCAGCCGAGGCGGGCACAGACTGGCATCCAGCGACCAGAATCTGAGCGCTATTTTTATCTGAACTCAGAAACGCGGCTATATCTGAGAGCGTTCTTTCCCCCATCCACCTCTGCGGAGCGACTGGCAACATAATACCCGGAAAAGAATCATTCATCTGTGCAACAAACGCCTGCCATGCGCTCTCACTACCCTGCCAATAACAGCGCTGCGGCGAGGACAATGTTTTGCCTTCGCGCTGCCTTTTCCACTGTAGTACCAGCATACGAGCCAGTTGATTTTCACGTTCCGTCGCATCGGAAGAAAAAGAACGCGCCACACGCAGCGCTTTACCGTTAGCCTCCTGGCGTTCTGCTGGCGCTTTTTGTTCACGCTTAAGCAAACGCAACCAGTCCATCATCTCCGCCCCGGCTGGACCAATCAGCACCACATCCTCCAGGGAAAACTGCCGACGATGCTGATACCACCAGTGACTTTGCACCTGTGCCACCTCCGCTTTCCAGGTGGACGAGTGGTGAATTGAAAACCGGTAATAAAGCAGAGAAAGAAGCCAGAAAAGCCCCATGAAGATTAACGTGAAAAGCATCGCGGCAAAGACGATCCCGGAGCCTGCATCTGTTCCCCGTAATAATGCGCTCGCAGCGCCGACAGCCAGGACCAGTAATGCTCCGGCCCCCAGCCAGCGTTTTGCCGCTGGCGGTTTTGCGGTGCGATAATCAGGAAAGTCAGGTAGCGGTCTCACTGTGCAATACCGCAGTCAGGAAAAGAACTCACCAGGGTGCAACCACAGGCGCAGCGGTGTCCGTGAAGGGCGACGGGCTGACCATCCACTTTTGACAGCGAACTACCTTCAATAATCGTGGTCATACCATGCTTATTGCATTTTACCGGATCGCCTTTAGCGGCAATGCCTTTTCCAAAACACAGATAATGTCCGGCCAGAACTTTGCCGCCATACTCCCGCAGGGTATCGCCTTCGCGTATTACCTGTTTCATATTTATTTCTTGTATTATTTACACAGACATCCGTATATCAGAATGCCATTTCGTTATGATCACAGAGAGGCTAATCGTCCCTGTGCAGGAAACTGCGGAGGATACCAGCTTAAATCAGGCTTCATTGTGGACATACTTTGGGTTCCTCCATTTTAATCGGATCTTTAATCGGATAATTGGGATTGCCGTAGTCATAGCAACTGGTGGTGACTTTTATTTGAGCGCAGGGTAAAAAGTGGACCTTTATTCCGCAGGTCTTTTGACCGGTATAATCGGGAACAGGCACAATTTGGCTGTGTTCCCGGTTCTGAGCCTTCATTTTTTTGTCCCATGCAAACAATTTGGTATCATCTCCAAACCCTGGAAATCCTTCCATATCACCAACACCCGTTTGCCAGTCTACTTTCACCGTCATCCCCGGTTGCCATTGCGTCGGTACGCCGTAGCAGCAACCGCCGCCGCCGCCCTGCCAGGGGCCGATAATGTCCAGCCCCGACTGCCCGTCAACGCTGAAATGATTAATCGCCCAGTGGGTATGGTTAATCGCTTCGATAGTACCGCTACCGCCGCTGACACTCTCCGCTTTCGCTGGCCGGTCGCAGCCTGTCAGCAGCGTCGCCGCTGCCATAAGAGCAAGAAGGTAAATTCTCATATTTTTCCCTTTTATTTTCGTGACCGGAATCTTTGCCCTGAGCATCATAACTCAGTTATTATGTTTATTATCAGCCAGTTAAGATTCAGAGTCATTCACTATGACCACAGTGAGGCTATTGCGGCTTTCGTACCAGCCAGTTTTTCCGCTTCCCGCGATTGTTGCTGCCAGGCGATTAATTCTGCTGGTTCGTTTGTCAGCGCAGGCTGAAGGGGAAGATCGGACGACATGGTAAGGGGAATATCCGAAGAACTGTTAACTACGGATATTTTTTGTTTTATTTCAGGTGGGGAGTTTTCACCAAAAATAGTTTCAACCCTCTCAAATCTCTCGACAATAAAATCAACACCAGGAAGCGTATCTTTCAATCGTCTATATCTGACAAGAGGCGTAATATTTTTACTCACCAGTTCACCGAAATAGATCATCCGGTATAAAAAGTAACTTCCCCACGGTTCTCTGGCATCAAACGTCGCCTGCATAAACCAGGCTCTGGAATCATGGATCTGATCGTCGAATAGCGCCCTAACCAGCCCTCCGGGCTGCTGTGCGTTACTGCTTTCTCCCTGTGGAGGAAAGAGCTTCGCTACTCTGCCATCGGCCTCTTTCTTTATCTTTTTATATTCACCGTCCGCATCGTCGTTGCTGAAGACATAAACCAGATTACTCAGTTTCTCCGTGAACTTATATTTCCAGTTTCCGGTTACGGCGCGTGGTTTGTGCTGATAATCCTCGCGAAACTCTTCCGCAGCCTGTCGCAGTTGCGTCTGCCCCAGCGCGGGATCAAAATCTTTCGGCCCTGGCGGATAGGGAATATAGGATTCTTTTTCGGAGGACTTCTGCATTTCCCAACGCGTTTTCTCTACTTCTTGCTGTTTTTTATCGCGCGCCTGTTTGGATTTTTCCCTTGTTTTGGGATCGCTATCTTTATCCATGCCGTTTGCGGCTGCATCAATATAAAACCGCTGTTTTGTATAGTTGCCGCTCGCATAGCGACCGATACGCCAGGCGGTTATCCAGGCTATTTGATCTTCCAGCGCGGTAATAACGTTGACTGATGCACGTACAGGTTCGTATCTGGCAGCATTCTCATCACTTATGTTTTCCGAAGATGAGGGAAGGTTTAATGTTAATTCACGCCAGGCGTTGAAGCGCTGGATCATATCCGGTGCAATATCAAATTCGTGGCTGAGTTCAACGGGCATGATGCGCCAGGTATCTTTTTTCAGGTCATCGGGCAGTGTATCCTTCAAAACTTTAAGTGGTGCTCCGGCAAAAAAAGCAGCAGCATGAATATCATGCAATGCAATCTGCGATAATAAATAACCGTCGTTATTTGCCACTGCTTTTCCCTGATCACCAGGCGGATAACCACCACCAATATCCGAATGCATACCGGGATACACCATCTCTTTGGCATAGGACGGATAGGTTCCGTCATGGCGGCAAATCGAATCCAGAGGAAAACAGAGCCGCTGTTCATGGGCAGAAACCAGATGCACGCAACTTTTAATCAGGCCGTTATCGGGCAGCTCCATTGCATTATCGGCCCAGCCCATATGTCCTTCCGCAAGGGGGGCGATATGCGCCACGCCAACAGAGGCCACCGTATCCAACAGTCCCAGAAATTCGACGCTCAGCGGCACCTTCCAGTCAGCGCCTTCCAGCGTCAGGCAGAGATCCGGCTTCGCTCCTTTTCTGAAAACGCCGGGCAGCAGTTCAACCAGCCAGTTGACAAAGGCCCTTGCCGCCGCCGCTCCGCGTGAAAAACCGTACACATACAGCTTAATTCCCAGCAGTTTCGGTTTACCGGGTTCAGGCTGATTCAGCACCAGCTTCAGGTCGGGTTCCAGATCTTTTAAAAGCTGCCGGAATACGATTGGTCGGTATTGATCTAAAGCCCCGAAGGACATCTCTTTCACCGCTTTCCAGCTTTCATTATCGGATAGTGCGGGTTTGCCCAGCGTGCGTCTTAAGGCATCAATAATGCGAATAAGCGCCCAGTTAATTCGCTCTTCGCCATAGGTGGCAAAGGCCAGGCCGGGCGTGCTGTAATTCAGATCCGACACTTCCGGGAAGGGGGTGCCGACGCCGGGGATGTAGTACTTGTAATATTTATTACCTGATGTCCCTTCCATATCCACCAGTTCCCCGGCATGTCCCTGGACGCCACCGGCGTAACCCTGGCCAATGGTTGCGCGAAAAAGACGGGCAATATTGGTGGGACGTTTAGGATCGGCGATATAAAGATCGTTGTTAAGGTTATTACCGGTTCCGTCGAAAAACAGGCTGATATGCAGCGTCTTACAGCACGGCGGTTCCACCAGCCGACCCGCCGCCTGGCAAAGTTCATTACGGTAAGCCAGTTCATGGCTGTCCTGCTGTTTACAGTTTTGACCGACTAGCGCCGCTTGTATGGGTAATCGTCCGTTACCAGGAAACTGCGGAGGATACCAAACTAAATCAGGTTTCATTGTGGACATATTTTAGGTTCTTCCATTTTAATCGGATCTTTAATCGGATAACCGGGATTACCGTAGTCGTAGCAGCTGGTAGTAACTTTAATTTGATCGCAGGGCAGAAAATGAACTTTTATTCCGCAGGTTTTTTGCCCGGTATAATCAGGAACTGATATTATTTTTGTATGCACTTTATTCAGTGCTTTAATTTTCCTATACCATTCTTGTTTTTCATCAAAATACGCTTGCCATGCTTGATAATAATTTTTCTCATTCATCCCGGAGGTATCAGGTCGTTTCGGCTCAGGAATTTCAGGTACATCGTCGGCAAAAGCCACACCCGTTTCCCACTCAACTTTCACCGTCATTCCCGGTTTCCATTTCGTTGGCACGCCGTAACAGCAGCCACCGCCGCCCCCCTGCCAGGGGCCGATAATATCCAGCCCTGACTGCCCGTCTACGCTGAAATGGTTTATCGCCCAGTGGGTATGGTTAATCGCTTCTATGGTACCGCTACCGCCGCTGACACTTTCCACTTGCGCCGACTGATCGCAGCCTGCCAGCAATATCACCGCAGCGATAAAAACAAAGCGTGTCAGCCATCGTCCCTGCGGTGGATACCAGCCTAAATCAGGCTTCATTGTGGACATATCTCAGGTTCCCTTATTTTAACCGGATAAACAGGGTTATTATTAGATACAATCTGTCATCTAATAGACACTTATTATTTAGTCTTTTTTCCAAATCTTTTCTGAAGTCATGTCAGCGCCACAATGTGGGCACTTATCGTTTTTATAGTTAACAACATTTTTGCATAATAAGCATTTGAATTCCTGACTGGTATTTTTTAATTTAATCTTAGCAGAAAAAGACCCGGCAATACATATAATAAAAACAAGAAAAACATAATAAAAAATAACTGGAGGGCGTCCTAAATATAACACTAAGCCTACCACCAGCAGTATTAGAAAAATCATGATAAATAAAATACTAAAGAGCAGACCAGCCAGCAGTATTACTACTCCAGAGATAACAAGTTTTGTATCACTATCAAAATACATAGTCATTCCGATATGAACAAAAATTGTTGCTATTGAAATATATCACTATCGAATGAATTTTTATTTTTAAGAATATACTCAACTACCCACTCATTACGTTTATCTTCGAAAAGCACACCTTCTTTTGTCGCAGCCAGCATAGCCTTAAAGCAAGCAGCAAATTCACTTTCTCTGTTCATAAAAAGCTTTTCCGGTAATGGCTGATAAACCAATAATTGTTTTGCATCGCACAGACACATCAGACTTTCAAACTGATTATCAGTAAATATGATTTGTTCACTCAATTCCTCTTCACACAATGTTGCCCCGTTTCCTTCCAGCAAGACAGGGGCTTCGTCGCGATCCAGCCAGCTCCAGAATAATGACGGTCTGTGGAGCTGGCTTTGCTGTTCATCACTAAGAACATGGGTGAAAAGATACGAAAATATACGCGTATCCCAGAAGCGAAATATCCCTGCACGCCCCTCATGCTGCGCATCAATGCAACGGATCAGCCATTCAGCCAAAACATCGAACCGCCAGGATGACCCCAGCACCAGTAAAGGCGCTGTTGCCGCAGCTTCATGAGCCAGTGCATATAACCACTGTACTTGCTGAGCATCTTCCAGCTCAATGCGTACCAGCAAAGGCGCATCGTCCGGGTAAATATTCTCCGGTAATCCCTGGTAGAGGGACTGCCATTTTATTGCCGGAGAAAACCCGGAAAGAGCCGGAATGACGGAGAAATTCACGCCGCACTGATCGATAATCATATCGACATAATTGTGACCAATCTGCTGGCATGTCAGCTGGATTTTATCCAGCCAGATCTTTATGTTGTCCATTTACGCTTCCCTCGGCACAAAACCCTGAGCCAGTTCCTGAGCCCGTTTGAGGCATTCTTTACATACTGATGAAGGCAGATCGGGCAACTGAAAATCCTCACTGGCTGGCCCCTGCAAATTATGTTGTCCTTTCAGACTTAACAGGCCAGGCCCATGAATTTCAATTTCTCCCTGCGGGGTCAACCGGATGTAAGCGCCACCACACCCAATAGTGATGCCATTCTTCGCCGTAAGCTGAAGATGTCCCTGTGTGGACTGTACGGTAACATCCTGCAGAGACGTTAATGAGAGAATATCGCTATGAGATTCGATACTCAGCGGGCCCTTCGCAGATACCAGACGAACGCCCTCCTGACGGGAGAGTAACGATATCGCCTGGCTGGCGTTAACTGAAAGCCTCTGCTCGCTGGCAACACTGACTTCTCCAATACTTTGCATATACAAACCGTTGCCACTGTGCAGAAGAATGCTTTCCGGCGTAACGCTCCCTATCCCCTCCGGTGCTTCCATCAACAATACCGGCTTTTTAAGCTGGTCTGCCTTTTCAACAAACTGTTTTAACGTATCCACATCTGGTGGGAAATTACGGTGCGTTTGCGTCACACTCTCCCAACCGGCAACAAGGTTTTTCGCCCCTTTCAACAGGCTGGCTGCAGGCTCCATAGCCAGCTGCTCCCCCTGAGCCTTCGGCTGCCCGTCGGCACTAATAAATATCCCTTTCCCGGCCCGTATCGCTCCGTAGCTGTCCGTCCGCAGCTCAAACCCCTCCCCGCGAGGCTGTTTTTCGCTGTCCACCAGATGCCCCAGGTTCAGCTGACTCTTGCCGCCGTACTCCGTGCTGACCTTGATGTGCTCTTTGCCACGCGCGTCGTCGAGGCGGATTTTGTTGTTCGCCGGGGTCCGCAGGACGTTGCGCTTATAGTTCCGGATGGTGACAGGGTCCGGGTGCGCCGAGTCGTGCAGGACACCGGCAATATACGGACGGTCCGGGTCTCCCTGCTCAAAAGCGATGGCCACTTCCGTCCCCGCCAGCAGCGGCAGGTGCAGGCCGTATGTGTCCCCGGCATAGGGGCGCGCCTGACGTACCCACAGACTCTCTTCCCCCGGCTGCCAGTGGTCGCGGTCAAACAGCAGGTTGACCTTATAACGGCCGTCGCGGTCGATATGGCCGTAGATATCGTTGGTTTTCGTACTGGTCACCCGCGCCGGCAGCGTGCCGGCCATGACCGGCCTGTCGCCCGGTTGCGGACGGAAGCCGTAATTTTCCGAGAACGGGATGGCCGTAAACGCCACCTCATAGCTGCGGTCGCGACGGGCGCGGCTGTGGATGCCGGTAATCACCACGCCCTGGCGGAAAACCTCCGTCACCTCAGCGCCTCCGGTGACCTTCAGCTCCCGGCCCGGCGCCAGCGCCGCGCTGCTGGTCCTGCCGCTCAGCCGGGTCTGGTCGTTCAGGTAGCGCTCGTGGCGCAGACGGGCATAAAACGCCCCGCTCTCCGGCTCCGGGTTGCGCTGGCCGTCACTGCCCGGCGCCAGGTAGTTATCCGCCCAGTGATACGCCTCGCCGTAGGTGGTGACGTCGCCGGACGTCACGTCCGCGCTCTGGCTCATCTCCTCCGGCGCGTTGCGGTAGTTGTAGTCCCGGGTGAACACCAACTGCTGCACCACGTTATGCTGGCTTTTCAGCGCCCACACCGACTCGGTACCGCTGTCGTGCTGGCCGGAGGGCGGCACCGACGGCAGAACCAGCCCCTGCTCGTAGTGCCGCTGGTCATCGTAAAACTCCACCACGTCAATATTCAGCCGGGTGTCGGCGGTGAAGCGGAACCAGATACCGACCTCTCCCAGCAGGCGGGTGATAAAGCGCAGGTCGTCCTCGCCGTACTGCATCACCTGCTCGCGACGCGGATACGCCTGTGCCAGGGTGAAGACAAAGTCCTCCCCGCGCATGGCGTGGCGGGTACGCAGGATATGCTCCACGATATCCGGCACCGACATATCCTGGTAAATCCGGTTCTGGTGGCTCCGGGAGAGCAGCGCCAGACGAGGCTGCAGGGTCAGGGAATAGTGCGTTTCGTCGCGGGATGCGGAAAGGCGCTCAAACGCCGTCACCACGCCCTGAATCGTGCGCACCGGCTGCTGAATGTTAATCCCGAAACCCTGGTCCGCCGGCGCCTGCAGGGTGAAGGTCGCGTCCTGCATCAGCATCTGCTGCGGCGTGATGGTTTTGTCGGCGCTGGTGAACTCAATTACGTATCTCAACGGTTCGCTCAGGGCCTCCTCACCTTCAAAGCTCAGCACGTCCAGAAGAGCGCTGCAGCCGCGCACCGTTAACAGATGGTGGCTGTGGCTGAACAACAGGGATTTTATCTCGCTCATACGCCCGCCCCTGCGCCAAACTCCATCACAATTCCCCCCTCTTCATCACGGCCCAGCATCAGGTGCTGCGGCTTCTGCCCCGCCGCCTGATGGCTTAACAGCTGCAGGCTCAGCGCCGGCAGTATCTGCTGGTTGAGCAGGCTGTCCACGTTGCGCGCCCCGGTATCCGGCAGCAGGCAGGCATCCGTCAGAGCGTCGTACAGGCTGTCGCTGATGGTAGTGGTCATGCCGTAGTGGCGACTGAGGCGTTTGCTCACCTGGCTGAGCTTCATTCCGACAATCGTGCGCATCGCGTCCCGCGTGAGCGGGCGGTAGATCACCGTCTGGAAGCGCGCCAGCAGCGCGGGCTGGAAGTGGTCGCGCAGCAGCGGACGCAGCAGTTCATACAGGTCGGACTCCGTGGCCTCCGGCCATTCGTCCAGCATCTGCATGATGTGGTTGCTGCCGAGGTTGGAGGTCATCAGAATAACCGTGTTGCGAAAGTCGATCTCCCGCCCCTCGCCGTCGCGCATAAAACCCCGGTCAAATACCTGGTAGAACAGGTTCATCACGTCCCGGTGGGCCTTCTCCACTTCGTCCAGCAGCACCACGCTGTACGGACGCTTTCTGACCGCTTCGGTGAGGATACCGCCCTGGCCGTAGCCGACGTACCCCGGCGGGGAGCCCTTGAGCTGGCTGACGGTATGCGGCTCCTGGTATTCGGAGAGGTTGATAGTGATTAAGGATTTCTCACCGCCAAACAGCGCATCAGCAAGGGCAAGCGCGGTTTCAGTCTTGCCGGTGCCGCTCGGTCCGGTCAGCAGGAACACGCCCTGCGGGCCGTTCTCCGACGTCAGCCCGGTTTTGCTGGCACGGAGACGCTGCGCGATGGCGTTCAGCGCCGCGTCCTGGCCCACCACGCGTCTACCGAGCTGCTGTTCCAGGCTCAGCAGCTCCGTCTGCTCATCCTTCATCAGAGACGAGAGCGGCACGCCGGTCCAATCGGCGATGACCGTGGCAACGGTGCGCGCGTCCACGTCCAGCCCCAGCAGCGGGTTCCCCTGCTGCACGGCACTAAGCTGGTTTTGCAGGTCCGCGATTTCCGCCTGGCGGGAGATATCGGCGCGGCAGGCGAGCAGGTTTTCCGTGAGCTTCAGCTCCTGGCCGTACTGCGTTTCCAGCTCGTCGAGCTGCAGGATAATACGGACTTCGTCCTGTTCGATGGCCGCCAGGCGTTCGCCGTGGGTGTGGTTACCCGCCGCGATATCTTCCAGCAGCGCCTGCTTTTCCATCGCCAGGGCGGTGAGCTGCGCCTTCAGGCGGGTCAGCGGCGCCGGCACCGTATCCAGGCTCATGCGGATGCGGGCGGAGGCGGTGTCGAGTAAATCCACCGCCTTGTCCGGCAGCTGGCGTCCGGTCAGATAGCGTCTGGAGAGGGTGACGGCGGCGCGCACCGCCTCATCGGTGATGTGCACCCCGTGATGCTCCGCGTAGCGGGACTTCAGGCCCCTGAGCATCAGGCAGGCGGTGTCGTCGTCCGGCTCATCGACTTTGATCATCTGGAAGCGCCGCTCCAGCGCCGCATCGCGCTCAAAATACTGTTTGTACTCGCTCCAGGTTGTGGCGGCGATAGTTCTGAGTTCGCCCCGGGCAAGGGCCGGTTTCAGCAGGTTAGCCGCATCGGCGCCGCCCGCCTGGTTACCCGCGCCGATAAGGGTGTGGGCCTCATCAATAAACAGAAGCACAGGCAGCGGCGACTGCTGCACCGCGTCGATAATGTTTTTCAGGCGCTGCTCGAATTCTCCCTTCACCCCCGCTCCGGCCTGCAGCAGGCCGAGGTCAAGGGTGCGCACGCTTACCGGTTTCAGCGCGTCCGGGACGTTGCCCTCGGCGATTCTGATCGCCAGACCTTCCACCAGCGCGGTCTTGCCGACGCCCGGCTCGCCCACCAGTATCGGGTTGTTCTTGCGGCGTCGGGAAAGAATGTCCACCATCTGGCGGATTTCATTATCACGGCCGAACACCGGGTCGATTTTGCCGTCCCGGGCGCGGGCGGTCACGTCGAGGGTGAACTTATCCAGCGCATTCTGCAGAGCCGGATTCAGATCCCCTTCTTTTACGCCCGCATTAACCGGACGGCCGACAAACGCCACCTCGTCGCCCTGCGCCAGCTCTGCTTCCTGCTGCACCTCCGGGCGCTCTTCGGACTGCGCGTCCAGCAGCGGACGCAGGCGCGCCAGCTGGCTCTGCACCAGGGTCAGCAGCGGCCACAGGCCGTCGCAGCGCACCAGACTCTGTTTATCCACCAGCGCCATCAGCAGGTGGATACTACGGATATGCTCCTCCCCGGCCAGCGAAGCGCTCAGCCATGCCTCCTGCATCAGAGTCTGAATAGCGTCTGAAAGCTGCGGGCGGCCGCGCACCGAACGGGGGAGCTTATCCATAAAGGTCAGCAAATCCTGCCATATCGCGTCCATATCCCATTCGTAGCGCCGCGCCAGTACCGTCAGGTCGCCCTCGCCCTGCTCCAGCAGTTTCAGCAGCCAGTGTTCGGGCAGGATTTCCGCGTGCGCCCGGGTCTGGCACAGGGTGGCAGCGCCTTCCATCGCGCGGGCGCAGTAAGGATTAAGACGGCGTAACAAAATGGCGGGATTTTCCATGAGCTTTTCTCTTTATCAGTTCCGGACACGCTACCGCCCGTCGCTGTTCCCTGTTATTCAGGAACCCAAAGCGCATCAGGTCAGGCAGGCAGATTGTTTTTTTTGCTGAGCGCCCGTCAGTTCAGGCGCTCAGCAAAAACGGGCAGCGGAAACTGCCCATCAGGGGATGACTCTAAATAGTTCGCGCTGTAGCAAGACGGCAAGCGAACGCAGCCAACGGCGCTACAGCGTGAAATATGGCGAGTCATCAGGCGGTGGCGCGTTCGTTCCAGCTGTCGGAATGAATGATGTTGCCGTCCTTGTAGGTCCAGGTGATTTTTTCGTAACGCAGCTCAATCTGCTCGAGGTGGTTATGCTTCTCGTAGGACGGGTCCTTGACGTCGTGCATCAGCGGGTTGACCTTCACCACCTTCACGTTCTCAAGCTTCGTGTTGAAGTACTCCACTTCCTGACCGGCGTCGTTGATTTTGTACCAGCGGAATTCAGCCGACTTCAGCGTCTGGCCGGTGGTCACCGCCTTGTACAGGTACGGGCTGGAGGCGTCGATTTCCTTGGTGAACAGGAACGGCGTGTGGATTCGCGTGCCGGTCAGCTTCCCGGTGTTGTTATCGGTCGGGATGTACAGGTTATGCTCCTGCGCCACCACCTCGATGCTGCCCTCGCGGTCCTTCACGTCCACGGAACCTTTGATGTCCGCGCCGCCGTCGTCCTTCAGCCACAGATAGACTGGTATTGCCATATTACTTCTCCATTTATACACGTCGTCCTTCAGGCTGCCTCTTTGTTGGCTGCCTTCATTTGCCCCGTTCACATAGTGAACTATGCTCCCGGGGACGCATTCAGTTGCCGCCGCGAGGCAGCCCGAATGACTGTGTGTATCATTTTAAAAAGCGCCATCATCCTGCGATGGCGCGGGGGTCATGCCCGGTGGCTGGCAGGCATTCGCCTGCGGCACCAGACTGATTTCGACACGGCGGTTCAGCGCCCGGCCTTCGGCCGTGTCGTTGGGGGCAACGGGTCGGCTCTCGCCGTAGCCCTGCACCGCAAAACAGCTCTCCGGCACGTCGCCGGTGTCGCGCATCCAGTCGCGCACCGATTCGGCACGCTTAAGCGAAAGTATCTGGTTGGATTTATCGTCGCCGGTGCTGTCGGTATGGCCCGCCACCACAATCAGCCAGCCGGGCTTCGC
>OJZA01000214.1_pt1 | contig 24743 bp, 28 predicted proteins | sample 1614311 | NCBI WGS metagenome assembly OJZA01 (sample SAMN04436923, study PRJEB24849) | human gut metagenome | biome: human gut; feature: NICU; material: stool | host: Homo sapiens | place: USA: Saint Louis, MO | collected 2012-05-20
ACCGTATTTCCCGCCAGATGCTGCAGGAGATGGGTCGCGAGCCGACGCCGGAAGAACTGGCAGAACGCATGCTGATGCCGGAAGACAAAATTCGTAAGGTGCTGAAAATCGCCAAAGAGCCTATCTCCATGGAAACGCCGATTGGCGACGATGAAGATTCGCATCTGGGAGATTTTATCGAGGATAACACCCTCGAACTGCCGCTGGACTCTGCCACCACCGAGAGCCTGCGCGCCGCCACCCACGACGTCCTGGCTGGCCTGACCGCCCGTGAAGCGAAAGTCCTGCGTATGCGCTTTGGTATCGACATGAATACCGATCACACGCTGGAAGAAGTGGGTAAACAGTTTGACGTAACCCGCGAACGTATTCGTCAGATCGAAGCGAAGGCGCTGCGTAAACTGCGCCATCCGAGCCGTTCTGAAGTGCTGCGTAGCTTCCTCGACGATTAATTATCGCCGCGTCCCCTGAAAAGCCAGTCACATGACTGGCTTTTTTTATGTCTAAGCAGAAACTATTTATTTAATAAATATTAAAACCCCAATATAAAACCCATCAATATATATCCAGGTCTTATTCTTATTATTTATTTATGTGCCATTAAACCGCTGGACTCATAGTTTTACAATTGTACTATTGGTTGGTTGATGGGGCGTATTTACGCCTAAAACCGCAGGCAAATCATAGGGAAATGAAATGAATAGCAAGCGTAAAATTCAGCTGGCTGATTTTAATAGAACGGTTATTTTAACCACCGCTAATACATTATTTCTAAGCCGTGGAATAGAAAGTACCACCATGGATGAGATCGCACATGAAGCCGGTTTTAGTAAAACCACGCTTTATACCTATTTCGACAATAAAAAGGATATTCTGGATCATCTTATCCTGGAGGTAATGGCGCGTTTCTATCAGGAGCTCATACCAATCGCCAATCGGCAAAATTCATTTCGCGAATTTTATCGCGAGCTGTGCCATGCGCTGATGGCTCTCCACGAAACAAGCCTTGCCTACTTTTCCGCGATAGCCGGGAAGATCGCCTGTTCTGAAAAAATCACTAAAAACAATAAGGCGTTGAAAAATATCGCTATGACTGGAGAACAGATCCACCAGATTATCGCAAAGCGAATCACAGACGCCGCCGAAAAAAAAGAGATTGGATTAAATGCTCCCGTCGCGGACGTCATGATGCTGTTCTGGCTCTGCCTGACCGGGCTAGTGGAAAAGTCCTCATACAGAGAAGAATGTCTTTTACGTCACCTTGAGAAAGACCGTAAAGCCTTTCTCGACTTCGCTTTTGACGCCCTCTTATTCATGATAGAAAAAGGGAATATTAGCGATTGCGAAAAAGCTGACTAAAGCCTCAGGCTTAAGCCAGCCGCCGACGACCGGGGTGAAAGCCGTAACCCTTTTGTCGTCGGAAATGCATTAAAGCCCTCGCGTGGCCAGCGCCTCGTCAAGCTCCCGGTAGGCCTCCACCAGTTTATCCAGCGTCGCCCGGTTGAGGCCGCTGGGATTCGGCAGCACCCACACTTCCGTCGCCCCAATGGTCACCTGCTGCTTGCCCCATTTTACGCCGCGCACCTGAAACGCTTTCTCGAAGGCCTGTTTACCCAGGATCGCCAGCGCGCGCGGCTGATACTCTTCCATTTTTCTGACCAGTTCACGACCACCGTCGCGGAGCTCCAGCAGCTCAACCTCGCTGGCCTGCACCGTCGGGCGTTCGACGAGCATCGTGATCCCGCAGCGGGTATCCAGCAGCTGGAGTTCCTCCTCGGGTTTCAGAAGACGGTCGGTAAAGCCGGCCTGGTGAATCACTTTCCAGAAGCGATTGCCCGGATGGGCGAAATGAAAACCGGTATGGGCGGAAGACTTCCCCGGATTGATACCGCAAAAGACCACCCGCAGGTCCGGCGCCAGAATATCGTTAATCATGTTTTCCCCAGCTCAATGCCTAAAAGGTAATTATAAAGGATTGAAAATGCGTTGTTTATAAAAACAGCAGGCGTGATTTTTAGGCTGGATTGCGGGGAACAGTTACTTTATAATCCCTCGCCACGGCCCCTTAGCTCAGTGGTTAGAGCAGGCGACTCATAATCGCTTGGTCGCTGGTTCAAGTCCAGCAGGGGCCACCAAATTTTAGTTTTAAAATCATATAATTAAGCCACTCGGAAGAGTGGCTTTTTTGTTCAGTGTTATCATCGTGTCGCAAAAGTGTCGCGTTGTTTTTGTCATAATGGTTTTGTATAGAACCTACTCGACCTTTTTCACCTATAAAAAACCCGCACTATGCGGGTCATATCTACAGCCACAATGTTCTTTGCCCTCCTGTTGAGGGGTGTGGAGGTGCGGGTATAATCACCCCTGGAGTGACAATAAATCGCTCAACAGATTCCATTGTCACAAATGTGCAACTGCAATTGATGTTTGTGCATTGATGGTAACGTTCTTTAGTATTTTCACTTAGATAACGACTGGTGCGTGCATGTGCCGCATGCTGACACTTTGGACAATGAAACATAGCTCCCCCAACCAACAACCTTAAGTGAACAAATCATACACAAAATTCACTTAACGTGAAATAGGTATTCATAACTCGTAGATAAGGACGCCTCATGAAACTCATCAAAACAGCTCTTTTATGTTCCTCCATAGCTTTTTCCTACAATGCATTAGCTCAAAGCGTTGATCTTCAAACATTAAATAAAAGTTTAAAGCCGTGGCAACCTGCTGAGATTGTCCAAACATCAAATAGCATTAAGATCACGTTACCAGCCAATACCGTTTCATCGGAAGCATATGAAGCCTTGATATCATCCGGAGTTTGCACTCCTATCTGGCTTAAAGATGCCCCTACATCTTTCCTCAAAACAACGTCAGAGATACACGTCGTTAATAAGTTTTCCGCACTTGGTTACACATTTGAACACCCTTTGACTACATGTAAAAAAATGGGCGAACTAATGGATGACCAAGCCAAAAGCCTGATGTACGGAAATACGCGCACCTACACATCAAAATAAAATTTAACAACCCGACTCTATACGGGTTGTTTTTTTAATCTGCAACTGCCTCATACTCAACATCCGATAACCTCACCTCAAGCTCTAGGCTCGTCGTAAAGCCGCTATTACTCAGAGAGTGCATAACCTTTGTGATTGTCCATGATTGCTCGTCTATGACGCGCTTAAAGCCTGAAACCTGCACGGGTGTCTCCGGGTAGAGGTCGGCGCGCCCTGTCGCAAGCCTGATAGAAAACTCAGCAACGCCACGTTGCAGTTTGTCCCATTTAGCCTGGGCGGCTCTCATGGCCTGAGCTTTGGTTGAAAAAATTGTAGTCAGGGCAAACACGTTGTCATCCTCGCCGACCATGTATTCACCCTCCCTGGCTTCCGGCGTCTTCAGCGTTTTTTTCTTCGTTACCGGCTTGGCTTTGGGGTGCTGTAGCGCGCGTAAATGCTGCTCTTTGGGTTTGCGTTTTAACGCAACCTTTTGTTTTTGTGGCTTCGGGTCTTTGGTGTGCAACCACTTTGCCGTAACGCCGGTATATGCCCCACGGTCAGCAATGGAAAACTGATGGCGGTCGCCATCGCTGCGGGTGATCGTGACCAGCGGAATAGCTTTTCCGCTGGCTGTAACCCCACGACCGGCTTTGAGGAAAAGTAACTTTCCCGCTTTTACCGAAACCTCACCGCCGTTTCGCTCGGCGAGCCGTGTCAAAAATTTGGCATCCGATTCCTGTGACTGGTCGATATGTGGAATTTTTATTCCGGCCAGCTCCGGTATAACGCTTGACGTCAGTTTGTTACGTGTCGCTATCGCTGCCACGATCTCGCCGAGCGTCTTGTCATGCCAGGACTCTTCCCGACGTGAGTTAAGCGTTCCCCGAAAATCGGCGCTACGGGCGCGGATTGTCACCGTATCTGGCGCGCCATGATGTTCAACCTCATCGACGGTAAAACTTCCCTTACCCATCAACGCAAAGCCTTTCCACCCGAGGTAAAGCGTCAGTACCGCACCGCGTAACGGCAGCTCGACCAGCCCGTCAGCATCATCAAGCTCGATGTCGAGCTGGTCGGCTTCGAATCCGCGATTGTCTGTCATGGTCAGACTCATCAACCGGTTACTGATGTTGCCGGTAATATCTTTGCTGTCTAGCATCAGCATAAAATCGGGCGTCAGTACGCCACCCGCATTCAGATTCAGCATATCCAGCATCAGCTAATCCCCACCATGCCAGCCACTGACGAGGCCATATTTCCCGCCTTGCCAATCAGTGATTTTGCCTGTTCGCCGATATCTCCATACAGCGCCGCAAGAGATTCATCCACGCGGGTGAGCGTCAGCGTAAAATCAATTTTGCGCGCCGTTCCGTCAGCAAAAAACAGGCTTCCTGTCTCGCTAATATTATTGATGACGTACATACCGTAAATCGTGCCGGTACCATCCAGTAACGGCCAGGCGCGCCCTTGGTCAGCCATCAGACGAATAGCCGTCATCGTCAACTTACCACCGGTCAACTCCGGGTAAAGCGTCCCGGCCAGGGTGATTTTTTCCTCACCTGGCCCTAAAAACTGAAACGAATCCCGTTTCCCGACGCGTGAATTTGACGGCCATCGATATTCGGCATCGCGTTGTAGCGTCTGGTGGGGCAGCGTCTGACGCATAAAAACAAACATTCCAAGAGCAAGCATCATAATCCGCCTCCTTAATCGTGCATCATGCTGGCGCGGGCTTTGGCTCGCTTGTCGCGTTCATATTTTTCTAACGCATCCTGCAACTGATTCCCGAGTTGACCGCCCGGCGCGCCACCCGGCATGTTGATTTGATAGGTTGGGCTGCTCTGGTCAATGTAGGTACGACCGACGGGTGCCGTAACAGGCTGATAAGCCTGATACCCGCCAAGTGAGCTTGTCGCCGGGATATAGCCACCGCCCTGACCAACCGACGACGCTTTTGATGTTTCTGCATCAATGCTGCTCGACTCCTTTTTCACAAGGCCGAGCTTTTCGAGAATGACATCGAGGCCACCGCGCAGCTTATTGAAAATATTCAGAGGTAACATCAGTGCATCGGCCAGAGCCTGACCGAAAACGATACCAACATTTTTGCAGCTATCGAGCGTCTCCTGCGTGGCCTTGACTGGCGCAATCAGGTCTTTAAACCACTGCCAGACTTTGTGCAATTTCTCGCCGAGGCCGTCAAAAATGGGGGCCAGTGGAGCGAACATTTCCCCGACCGGTGCAAAGGCGCTGATGATGCCTTCAATCACCCCCGAGAAAAATGCGCTGATAGGTTCCCAATATTTACGGATAAGCAGCGCCCCGGCCACAATCGCCGCACCGACGGCCACAATCGGCCATGTGATCGCACCGAGCGCGGTCGCAATGGCACTACCAGCGACAGTAAAGACGGTACCCATAACGCCAGCGGCAGCAATAATGGCGTTAATCCCCATGACAACCGGCCACGCTACGAGACCAATGCCGCCGATAATGCCAATCAGAGCCAGTGCGCCACCGGCAATGATGCCAATAGTTTCCGCTAACTCCTTGTTGTTTTTGATCCAGTCATCGAGCTTTAACACGTACCGCGTTGCTGTCTGAGTGAGCTGACGCAACGAGCTATCTTGCTGGTCGTAGAGGTCAGTACCCACAGCCTCATAAGCAGACTGAAACTCTTTGAAGTCACCGCCGAGGTTATCCTGCATAACCTTGACCAGCTCCTCTGTTTTGCCGTCAGATTCTTTAATTAATTTGGTCAGGTTATCCAGTTTTCCACTGGCCGCCGCTGTCATTAATACGCTGGCAGCTGAACTTGCCTCCTCACCGAATATCGTTTTCATGTATTCGGCCTTTTGACCGGTTCCGAGGTTGTTGCGCTTAAAGCTGGCCTGCATTTCTTTCAGAATGGTAAAGACCGGACGCGTATTACCCTTGCTGTCCATTGTCTTAACTCCAAGCTCTTTAATCGCCGCATAAGCCTGACCTGTTGGAGCTTGCAAGCGACTTAATATTGCACGGCCGCCAGTCCCTGCCATTGACCCGGTGATTTTTGCATCGTGTAACGCGCCCAGCATCGCGGCAGTTTCTTCCAGACTAACACCGGCATCTTTAGCAACCGGACCAACATATGTAAGTGAATCGCTTAACCCTTCAAAGGTGGCCTGAGTTTTATTCATCGCCATAGATATAACGTCAGCGATATGTGACGCCTTATCATCGGCAAGCCCAAAGGCGGATTTTGTCCCGATAAGTAAAGTAGCGTTTTCCTCCATTGTTTTTTTGTTCGCTAACGACATATTCAGAATGGCGGGAGTTTGAGCCAAAATGCCATCTTTATCAGCGCCAGATTTAGCTACGATTACCTGTGCTGCTGCGGCATCATCAGCAGAGGCGGCAGTATTGTCACCGAGCCGTCGGGCCTGTTTTTTCAAAGCTGTCATTTCTGCGGAATATTTCGCCACGCCGAGTACTGCCTGCAACTCAGAGTTTTTTAGTGAGAAATCATAGCCCGGCACCATCAGCTTAACCCCGGCCATTGTTCCCGCTGTCGCGATACCAACCCCGGCAGCACCCGCACCAGCCATTTTACCGGCCAGCTCTTTACCGGCCTGATATCGCTGCTTAACCGCGTTGAGCTTTGCCTGTTGCGCGCTGACGCGCGCCAGTGCTTCACGCTGGCGATTGAGCTGCGCCGTCGTTTCGCTGATGCTGGTTTTTAACCGGCGCTCATCTGCCGCCAGAGTGCGGGTATTGATTCCCGCCTGGCTGAGCTCCTGCCTCTGGCGTTGTACAGCCTGCCGCAAGCTGTTGTGTTTGAGTTGGAGCGCTGCGGCGCTTTTACGTGCGGCATCCATTGCCTGCGCCTGCGCGCGCGTCGGCTGTTCAGTATTTCTAAACTGGATCGCCAGTGCGGCGGCTTCCTGTTTAGCTTTCTTCAGCTCCTGACCGGTAACGGCAAGTTGCGCGCTGGCCTTGCGAAACCCGTCAATGCGGGATGCCTGGCCATTCAGTTCACGCAGCGATTTTTGAGTGTCCCGGATATCACCAGACAGCGTTTTGCTCGCTGTCTGGATGGATTTAAACGGGCGGGTCGCCTGGTCAACAGCCTTGAGTAATACCTGCAATTTAACGTCGTTACTCATTCGTGTTTCCGCTTCGCTGTAGCGCCTTTTCGCGCCAGGTGGTGAGCTCGGTCAGGCTCATGGGATATAACTCTGATGGCGGCCAGTGAAAAATCACCGCGATATCCGCCATCAGGTCATCGACCGACATGTCTTTCGGGAAATTTAATCCGCCAAATTCGGCGACAAAAAACCGATCACCTTTGTTGCCAGCGCCATCAAATCGGGTAAATCCATCATGACGACATCCGACTCGGTGAGTGACGGGCTGGTCATACGCGGCAGCACTTTAATCAGGGCATCCACTTCAGAGCGCGCAACGTCGGCCAGGCTGACACCGCGCAGGGTTCCGGCGTTGGGCTTCATCAGGGTGATTTTTTCGATGACCTGCTCGCCGCGTTTGATGGGGTTTTCCAGGGTGACGATGTTTTCTTTGCTCATGAGTTTCTCGCTGTTTACGGATTCGAGGTTAACCTGCCAGACATGCTGGCCGGGGAAAAATTACAGGCCGATATTGCGGCGGTGCTGGTCGAGTCGGTCGACGCCGTTCACCTTCTCAATCATGTTAAGGACGTCGATTTCTACCAGCTCCTTACCGTTCATGGTCAGCTTGTAGTACGTGCAGACCAGCGATAATTTGCTGCTGGTATCCTCGCCCTGTTTGCTCTCGCCGTTATCGACTTCCTTCACCTTGAAACGGGTCTCAACTTCCACCGCCACGGTTTCGCCGGTATCGTCCCGCTGGTAAGAACCTGCATAGCGCAGTAGCGTCCCGGTACCGACGGCACCATAAAGCGACCAGATTGCATCATCAGGGAAGCCGCCGAGGGAAATCTCCATCGCCAGCGCGTCATCGTCGAGGCCGAAATCGACAGGGGCCGAGCCTGACATCCCGCCGCCCCGGTAATTTTCCAGCTTACGGGTCAGCTTTGGCAGGGTGACGGACTCGATAACGCCGAGATAGCTGACGCCATCCAGAAACGTGTTCAGGTATTTGAGCTTGCGCGGCATTGCCATTGGTCAGGGCTCCTTAATTGCTGTTAACCGATGACACCAGATTCGCCAGGTATTTATCGGTAATGCGCTGGCGTAGCGTCAGGTTTTCGAGAGGGGGAACCGGCGTATAGTCGTAATCGATATACAGTTTCCCGGCTTTGAGGGTCGCCGCGTCGTTGGCCGATTCATCAAACCAGCAGGTCGCATCAACGATGTATCCCGCCGTTTTCATCTCGCGGAATTTCGCATTGATACCCGCAACGATGTCTTTAATCAGCGTGGCAGTGATCGGCTTGTCGACCGCCCACATGTGACCAGCGGCCATTGTGTCGGCGATAACCTGCGCGGTGCGGGTGTAGTTCTCAAACAGGAACAGCGGGTCATCGGAGCAGCAGCGGTTACCCCAAAAGCGGAAACCGTCTTTGCGAATGAGCGTGGTGACGCCAGCCTCGTTAAGCAGGTCGGCATCGGTGCCGGATTCCTGCAAATCCCAGAAGACCGACGCGCTGATGCCGGTGACGCCATTTACGCCAACGTTTGACAGGGTTTTGTGCCAGCCGGTGTCCTGGTCGATTTTGGCGCGCAGGCCCAGCGCGCGGGCGGTCGCCCAGGCGGTTTCTGTCGCGTTCGCCGTGGTATCCCATGCCAGAAAATCCGGCCAGATAACCATCAGCTCACGCTGGCTGAAATTCTCGCGATAGAGCATCGCCTCGGAAATGTTCTGGCAATCCCAGGCGCTGATATAACCAAAGGCGCGCAGCTTCTGGCAAATCGGCGCGAGCGCGGTCGCAACCTCAAGGGAATCGAGACCCGGCACGCCAAGGATGCGCGGTTTAACGCCGGTGACGGCCTCCGCCGTGAGCAGCGCTTTCAGCCCGGTGTAATTGCTGCTTTCGTCGGTGCCGCCGATGATATTAGAGACAGTCTGCGCTTCGGCATCGTCGCCGGTACCTTCCGCAACGCGCACAACGACAATGACCGGTTTCGACTGGTCGGAGATTGCCTGGAGGGATGCGGCCAGGGTGCCTTTTGTACCCGCTTTCGCAATGGCGCTTTGCACGCTGGTAATCAGTACGGGCTTATTGAGTGGGAAGGTGGCGGCATCGGCATCGCTGGCCGTGCAGACCATACCGATAATCGCCGTTGATACGGTGGAAATGACGCGGGTGCCGTCGTTAATCTCGACAACCTGGACGCCGTGATGAAAATCGCTCATCCGTTTAACTCCGTGGTTAAGGGTGAGCATTATTTTCAATCGTGGGGGAAGGGGTGACGAGTCATCCCCGCTGTAACAGGGACAGTACAACAGGAATGACCGTCACAGGGTCAGGCGACGCGGCTCCAGCACATCAGCAGGGTGTGGGCTTCCACCACGCTGAACGATTTACCTTCGCCGAGGCTGGCGGTTTTGCCGCTGGTCGTGTGTTTATGCGGCGGTACAGTGACTTCGTGATCGTGTTCTCCGGCATCATCCGTCACACCCAGCTCTTTCGGGTTAAAGAGCTGCCGCACATCCCCGCCGATTTCCCACGGGTCATCTTTACCGGCTACACCACCATGATTGTGAACACCGCCGCGCGTGGTCGTCAGCTTCTGCTCTGGCTGCTCGCTGGTTTCGCCAGTCACATCAATCTGCACGGCGGGTAAATTAGCGCGTTCTATGGTCACGGTATCGCTACCGCCTGTCGTGGCAACGTCCGAGCCGTCAGCCTTACCGACACGGATCGTTTTGTTTTCGCCAGTATAAACCCACTTCGACCACGGATAACGCTCGTTAGGATTAACGTTCTGCGCGTAAAACTTCACCGTGCCGACAGGATTGTCCAGCTCCCACGCTGAACGTATCGCGTGGGCTATCGCTGCTTTAATGGCTGCCGATGTTGCGGCTTTACTTTCGTCTTCACTGTCCAGCGCATTGCTTAGTTGGGTGAAGCCTTTTTCATCAAGGGTTGCATCAGGATGGTTGCGCGATTCCGCATGCTCACTCAGCTGCTTGTCGGTGTAATCTTTCCCTTCGCTACCAACGGAAATAACATCCTCCACTGTCGCCAGAACGACACCCGGATCTACCAGTAATTCAACATGTTCAGTGCTGCTAACAGTCAGCCAGATTCTGATAATAGTAAAACGCCCTGACCCTTCATCCAGAAGAGGCTTGTAGGTCTCCGGGACACTGGCGACGGCAATACAAGTGCCGCCATTATCAAATAGCGCGGCCTCCCTGATGCTGAAGCCACCTACTTCCGGCGGAATTATCATTTCAGCAGCAATAGTATTTTTGTCGCTGTTCGCAATGCGCAGGCTGTTCAGGCTGGTGCGAAAAGTCTCATTCACAAGGGCGGTTTGTGCCGCATTAGGGGTTGTTGCAGCCCCGCCACCGTCACCGACAGCCATCTGCGTAAACACAAGCTTCTCCCCCGCAATCACGGCATCGGCAATTTTTTCGCTGCCAGCCTGGGTGAGTATTGCGATAAATTTCTTACTCATCTGGCCTTCCTTATGAGTGGTTCGTGCATTTCGTTGTTTCTGTTTATTCTGTTATCAATGAGAATGAACCGAGATATGTCTGAAGTGCGGCTGAGAATACTTCATTCTCATCGCCCGAAATTGTTCCCACATTAAACCTGAATATTTCAGTCTCTTTATCTTTACCTGAATACACGGCAATCGTACTGATATAAATATCTCCGTCCTTATGGGTTTCCTCAATAAATGCAAAGCAATTCTTACATGATTCACCGTACCGCTCGTCGGCAGATGAATAATCACCCGTCATATAAATCATATTGCTCCCCATGCTGTTCTGAAAATTGAATAGGTATAAGCGCTATTCAGGTAGGATGTGTAATCGCCTGCTATGTAGTTTTGACTGTTAATATCCCATTTCCTGACGACTGCATAAGATGATGTTACGCTGTGAACAGAGTAGTAACTTCCATTTATCAGCATGAACTCACCCGCAGCTAAAAGCGCACTACTCATAGCAATAACAGTCTCACCTGCCACGATGGAGTTATAGAGCGAATAAGCTGGCCCCCAACCACTGTTAGACGGAAGGTTGCCAGTAGCCCGAATGAAGTTATCCTCGCCTGTGGTCGCGGAGTACATCATGTAAGGTGCAGTGAATGAGCAACGGTAGTACCGGGTATTGTTCGCTGATGGCCAGCCGCGAGGTGTGGTGTTGTAGGGTATACCGTCTGTCTGAACCCCGTTGTAGACCTGCTGCGCCATTCGGGTATATACACAGCCGTTTGAGGTTTTAGGTACATACAAGAAACAGCGACCGATGTTTTCGTGATTATTTACCCCGATATCAACGTAAATCATGCCTCCGGTTGTCACAAAGGAATCAATGCAGTTTTTTAACGTATTGTTATATACGCGCGTATAACCTACTGCGTTTTTCCAGCGGATGCCCTGGCTGGTAGTGATATCTTTCCCCGTAATCGTGCACCCCGTAACCGAACAGTTATACGCCGCTGTATTTATCCGGTTAAAGAAAATTCCAGAGTTCGGAAACCCAAAGATGACACATGCGGAGATAGTGGCGTTTCCGCAGGATTCGATAAAGATTCCAACGGAAATATCACCTACCGTGCAATTAGCTATAACAACATTTTCCGCGATACCCTGACCGGTTTCGTCGGTTACATTACCAAAGATATCAATGCCGTTATCACCGCAGGAGGTTACGGTACATCCCGTAATGGTCATCCCATTGGGGCGCTCACACTGAATGCCTATATACCCTACGTTATGCACATAACAGTTTAATATCCGAGAATTAGAACACCCGTAAACTGCATTATTTGCACGCCGCAGATAAATGCCGCCCGATGTACTGTCAAACGCCTTAACGTTATCAACGGTGACGTTGTCCGAGTCCACGATATTAATACAGGTGATTCCCGTTCCGGCAGCGGTACCACGGCTACCGTTAAGCGTAACCCCCTGAATCTTGCAGTTATCGGCAGCGCCTTCCCAGTTAGTGATGATTGCACCGCTGGATGAGCCGGTAAAACTGCCATCAAGAGTTATTGTTCCGCCGCCCATCAGGGTTACACCACTGCGCATACACAGCGCACCACGGCCCGCAGCAACCTCACCGGGGATTAATGTTGAATCCGGATTGAGAGTAACAGTGAGCTCGCCACCAATGAGAATGTTTGTCGGACCACTCCCTGCAAGATAATTCTGGTGAGCCTTGTCAATAGCTGCCTGAATCGCCTTCCGCCAGTCTCTCCCTTCGGCGAGATACGAATACATTTCGACGGTCAGAAAACTCAACCCGCCAATCATGGATGCGCCAGTCTGTGCAGTAATATCCCGGCGCAATGGCCCGTCTGACGTATAAGCCCAGGCTCCAGCGCTGATACCACCTGAACTGGCAGGAGTGCTGTCAGCCGGGACATTTTTAGGAAATTCCCCCGTCCAGACAAGGCGATAATTTCCATACACAATTTCATCACGCGGTGAGAGGAGTGTTGCTCCTTCTGCAAATGTTTTCACGGCTTCAACTTTGCCGGAAACATCCTCCGCTACCTCATCATACTTTTTCTTAAGGTAGCGTGTCCTGTTAGCCAGGCCCTTCAATGGTCTGTTTGCCACACCATCCTGACCACCTGTCACGCGTTCGTTTCTGGCTATCAGGCTGATGCTTTCTTCCCACGACGGAGATTCTGTAATATTGGTCATAGCGGTGTCATCCGAAGTTATAGTTTCCGTCATGGAAAATAATCCCGTTATAAAAAATATTTTCGGCAAGGTCATAGTCCGGTGGATATACGCTGATTATTTCCCCGCAACAAAGCGAAGTGCCGACGTAAATATCACCTTTTACCCTGGCTGCGATATTGAACTGCGCCATATGCCTGCTGACTGGCTTGGAGATATTGACCAGCCGAATAAGCTCATCAAGCATTTTTGACGTAAGGTTGATATCATTCACATCAACCTCAAGCCGAAAAGTTCCAGCAGGATCAGCAAATTTCCACCACTCTTCAATCGACATGGAATAACCCATTTTTTCAACCACTCGACGAAGTGCGCCTATTGTTCCTTTACGTTGATGTAACCAGAATGATTCGCTGATAACTGCACGTTTATCTTGTTCACTCCAGTTCTCATCCCAGCTATCAACGGAAAAGGCCCATGCCAGATATGGAAGAAATGTTGCAGGGCATTTCCACGGATTCCACAAATCACGCAGCGGGACAGATAAGTCGCTGATGACGGCACACGCTGTGGCGGCTCGCTGCTCCAGCACCGACGACCCGGTCGCCATCAACGAATTACTCATCAGAGCCCCCGATCACGACGCTGGTTTCTGTGCAGTACGCGGCCTGGGTTTTATCGAGCACGACGTCGGCCAGCGGTTCGAGCAGTTCGACGCGCTGTACACCCTGCACATGCAGAGCGGCATAGATGGCAGATAGTCGAATATCCCGACCGAGGCGGCGCTGCTCGGTGATATAGGCGGTTAACTGCGCTTTCGCGGCGGCAAGAATGGGTTCGGTCGCTGGGCCGGGGTAGACATAGAGAACGGCATCAACCGCATAATTGACAATCTCGGCCGACACGACTGTCAGGCGGTCACCGACCGGGCGCACGCTCTCATCATTCAGTGCGGTACTGACGGCCAGCAATAAATCATCCGACGCGGTGCCGTCACCTTCCCGCGACAGCACCGCGATAATGACCTCAGCCGGGGCCGGGCTATTCGCCGAGGCATCCGCGACACGACCGTCAGCGCTCAGGGCGTGAAATTCATAGGCACCGGTTGGCCCGGCGACACTCATCCCCTCAAAAGCAGCCGGTACGCGCTGGCGCAAATCGCTGTCGGATTCCATGACCGCCGCCACCGGCGGGATTTGGGTATCGTCTCCGGGGGTAATGACCAGGCGCTCAACGTTATTATTTGCCGCGAGCTGGTCGAGGTCGTTTTTGATGGCATAGGCCACCATTCCGGCTTTTGCCGCCTCGTTGATGCGCTGGCGTAAAATCACCTCCCGATAAGCATTCTCTTCCAGATATTTCACCAGTGGATCTGACTCCAGCGTCAGCGTCCTGGCGACCGCTTCCTGCTCGTCTTCCGGGTACAGTGAAATCAGCGTCGCTTTGCGCTCGGCGAGGATGGCTTCAAAATCCAGTGTTTCCACCACATCAGGCGCGGGGAGCTGGCTCAGGTCGATAACTGCCATAGGTTCAACTCACAGGGATGGTTAAGGAAAGGCTCTCGCCGGTATCGGTGATTTGGCCGGTCACGTCGACGACCATCTGCCCGTCAAACTGCCGCGCTGTAGTGATGCTGGTCAGCCTGACGCGCGGTTCCCACTTCAGGATCGCCATGTAGCACGCGGCCATAATTTGCAGCTCAAGCGCCGGGGTCTGAGGCTGGTCAATCATCTGCGACAACAGCGAGCCGTATTCACGACGCATGACGCGGGAGCCGACGGGCGTGCGCAGAATATCCCCGATGCTCTGACTGATATGGTCAACGTCTGAAATGCTTTCACCGGTCGTGCGATTCATGCCGAGATAACGCGCTGTCATTTGGTGCCCTCCGTCCATTCATCGCCGCGCCTGATGCCGCCGTGGCCGTGTTTATCCACCTGAACACCGTTGGAAGTGAAAGCGCCTCCGCTATGCTCGATATCACCGGACATCTTACCGCCTTGCTTTACTTCCAGCGTGCCGGTCGTCAGCTTGTTGGTGCAGACCACCTCCGGCGTATCGAGGGTGACGCGGGTCTCGGCTTTTACCAGCACCACCGGCACGCTGACGGCAACCGAATCGGATGCGGTCACATCGGCGGTTTTAATGCCGGTGACGGTCAGCGCGCCGGTTTCCGGCTCATAACTCATAACGGCACCGTCGGGAAATTCAACGTGCCAGGCATCCGCCGAGGCCGACGGCGCGGAGTTGTCGTCGGAATAAATACCCGGTAGCACAAAGGCGGTATCGAGCTCACCGCCCACGGCCAGAATCATCACCTGCTCACCAACAGAGGGAGCCCACCAGGTACGCGAGCGCCCGGCCCGGTGCGTCAGCCACTGGAGCCAGTCGGTATAAATGCCGCCTGTCTGCACGCGACAGCGCCCGGCGTCGAGGTCAGTTTCGACAACGATACCGGTGCGGATCATGTTGCGTATCGCGCGGGCGAGTTCCTGGATAGATGCGAGAGTATTCATAGTGGAAAGGATGCCGCCGGGGTGTTCCGGCGGCAATCTGCGGGCGTTTTGCCCTGTCTGGCACAACGTTAATCGGCGAGGTAGTCGATAATGACGCTTTCCACAAGCTGCCGGTCATCGTCGGTAAAGCCCATGAGCTGGCGCTGTGGGTACTCGACGGCGGCGCTTTTTGGTGATGGCTTATCCTTGAGCCCAAGCTGATGCACGCGGGCGATGCGTTGCACTTTTCCGGTAAATTCCACCACCGCCGCGCTGTCGTTACCGGTCGCTTTCATATAGCGGTTGGTACGCAGTTTCGCGAACATCTCGCGCTTAATCCGGCCTTTCTTTTCCCTGACGGGCTGGCGTTTACGCGGGGCGAACGGGGAACCGTCCGGCGCTTTCTGCGATTTGATGCGCTGCTGTTGCCGCTGGCGCAGTTTCTTCGCAATGTCGACAGTCATCCGACGCCGCCCGGCAGGAGAAAGGGCCGCTATCAACCCGGCGAGCTTGTCCTCAAAGGGTTTGAAGTCATTCATCCCATTTACTCACCCGCTCGCCATTACTCCACATCTCAACAGGGCGCGTCACCGGCTCCGGCGGTGGCGGCTCCGGGATGTTCTCAACGTACATCGCGCCGTCGGCCTCTTTGACCAGTGTGCGCTCGGTCAGTAACAGGCTGATACTGACATCGAGGCTGCTGTCGTTATTAATGTCAGCGTACCAGGCAAATCCTTTTTTTCTCCCCTCGTCGGTTGTCATGATGTCCGGCTGATTGACCCGCAGCCAGGCCATAATCGGCGCAAACAGCAGGTCAATATCGTCGGTAAAATCCGTGACCACGATGTTAAGCGTGTACCGCTTTTCAAACGACAGGGAGCGCGCCAGCGTCGCCGTATTGTTGCCATCGTCCAGGCGGAGGCAAAGCATATCGGGGTTGGTACGCAGTACCGGCACCGCATCAGTTAAGGCTTTTCGCAGACTGTTGGGCTTTTGCATCGATTTCATCCTGGCATTGTTTAACCGTATCGACCTGGATTGCGCAGCTTTTCAGGGCGTTTTCGAGCTGGCGTATATCCGCACTCAGGTCTCCATTAGTCAGCGGGTCGCTGCCCGGCATCGGGCAGGGGCTGACCTTCGGGCAGGCGTTGTAAACAATCACCGTCGGCGGCGTTGGTGCAGGCGGCGCGCTGGTGCAACCGGCGCACAGCATCAGGTAAATCAGCGCGATACCAGCGGCGAAACGCGTCATTTTCATTGAGTAACCTCGTGATAGTTTGTTCACGCCTGAAGGCCAGCAGGTTAGCGGCGGTGAGCTTGTCCCTCATGGCAACCTGCGCCCGCTCTTTGCGCTGCGACTGCTCTGCGGCAACGTTGAGCTGATTTTTCAGCATGGTGATTGTCATTTTGCGTTCACCGGCAACCCGGTTCGCACGTTCAAAAGAGGCGCGCAAATTGCTGTTATCGTGTCGCATCCACAGCAGACCCGCGCAGGCCAGTGCCAGCATGATAATGACTATTTTCATGCGGATACCCCTCCGGCCTTGCGCCACACTGCGACCAGTTTGTCGAGGCTGTGCTCACGCTGACCATACCCCGCACCCGGCAATGAGGCCCATATGTTGCGACAACGGGAAATGGCGCGTTCAATGCGCCCCTGCTGCAAGTCTTCCAGCGCGCCGCGCTCACGAATCAGCTGAATGGCGAGCCTGTCCTGTGATGTCGGGCTGAAATCCGGCAAAGCGAGCTGCTTTTTGTAATGCGGCCAGAACAGATAAAGCTGCTGGTAACGCCCGGATGCCGTGGATTTTTCCCCGCGACGATTGAAGACCTTCGCCGGGCGCCCACCGGCAAACGGGTGATCGCGATAGTCGGTAAAAATCTCCGGCCTGCCATCGAAGCCGGTGACAATGACATCGTACCCGTTATTTTTCGTCAGCGGGTGCGTCGCTGTACCCTCTGAAAACGCCAGCGTGTCGAGGAATGCCGCGACGTTGGGGTGTGTCTTAATGACCGCCATCGCTTTCACCTTTTTTAATCCTGCGCTGAATCGCAATTTCCACCGCCTGATAACCGGCGATACCCAGCATGGAGCCAAATCCGCACACGGCAGCAGGCGGCAGGTCTGGAAACTGAACCAGCGCCACCCCGGCCACCATCGAGACAAAGCCGCCCAGCAGCATACGGCCAATAAAAAGCCGGGCGGTGATGGGCTCGCCACCGGCCAGCACTTTCCCGACGACAATCAGCACGCCGATCACAAAGAGTGACAGGACGCTTTTTTCACCTTCCGTCATGTGTTTACTCCCAAAGATTAATTGTTTCAGTTACGGGGGATGACTGGACGTCGGGCAGTTCGACCACCGTGCCATGTGGCAGCACTGCGCCGAGCTCGGCCAACCCCGAATTTGCGGCGAGCACCGACTCGAATACCCCCTCAGTGCGCCCGTAATACCGGGCGCAAATCATGTCGAGCGTGTCGCCCTGTTGCGCGATGGCCTGCATCAGATTTGGCTCACGATGCAGCGGGGTTTGTCCTGGACGCGTGATACCGCCCAGCGCATGTCCCGCCATAACTCGTCGACAGTGGTATCGATGCTGTCGGCTTTTTTGTCTCCTTTGGCGCTGGCATCCACACCGCGATAACGCTCGTAGAGCGTGGCGGTTGCCATTGAGGTGACGGCACGCAGGTAATAGAAAACGCGCACGCTCTCGCCGTCGAGATCGTCAGCCGGCACGTCGGCCAGCTTGCTAAAACCCCCGGCAATCTGCTGTTCCCGCCACAAAAAAAGCTCGGCATTGGTTTCGGCGATGCCGGTTTTGATGGCCTCACGCAGCCGGGCCGGGGCGACGGTCTGCTCAAGGCGCATCCCTTCACGCACGCGTTTCGGGTCGATGTCAGGAAAGAAAAACGTATTTTTTATCACCGGCTCATCGCTGGCAGGCGGCGGGATGACCACCACGCCACCCGGCTGCGGCTCATCGTTCTTTTTAATAATCAGCGTCGTCATGACTACCTCTGAATAGGTGGGCGGTGGACGCCGGTCTCAGGTCGGGTAAATCACCCTCATCGACCGGCGTGCCGCCCTGGCGCGGGGCGCATTCTGTTAACCGGGGTTCTTTTTCGGTCGCCCACGTTTAGCCGGTGCCGTGGTTTTCACGGCGCGCGGCGCTCTTACCGGGGCTTTAACGACCGTTGCCGGTTTGGGCTTCAGCTCACGCTCAAGCCGTTCAATGTCTTTTTTGACGCCTGCCTGACAATCGAGCTGCATCGCTCGCTTGAGGTGGGCCAGCGCGTCGGCGGGCTGTTTGTTGTCCCGTAACACCTGGCCGGTGATTTTGTGCAGCTTTGCGCGCACTTCATCAGGCATATCGGCGGCGGCGGTCAGCGCCAGCGTGTCGAGTAGCTGGCTGATGACGACCGGTTCACCGGCAGCATGGGCGCGCATGGCGGCGAGTGCCACCTCTTCGGTAAACATGTACTGCGGCGGGCGGCGGTGTTTGCCAGGCATGGTCAGACCGTACTTAAAGGCGTAGCGGGCAATATCCATCGCGCCGCCGATATCGCCGACATCAAGACGCCACAGCATGACGGTCATCACGATGTCATCCTGCGCGCCTTTGCCCTGTTCCAGCACGCCACTGACCCACGGCAGATAGAACGGCAGCAGCTCGCGCTTTTTCGTGGCTTTCAGCTCTTTACCAAAGATGGCTTTTAACGTGCGTTGGTCTGCGGCCAGCTTAACCAGCATCTGCTCGTAGGCAGTGGCATGCCGCAGCGGGTTGTTTTCCCGCTGCGCGGTTTCAATGGCCGAGACCCGCATCATGTGACGCTGTGCGGGGCTCGTCATCGGTTAGCCCTCCGGTTGCGCGGCAGAGAAATCGCCCAGCTTGATATTTTCAATGAAGCACCCGGCGGCGTAGGTTTCGACCACGTAATCGATGTTCATCGATTCGTAGTTTTCCACCTGGTCGAGTTTCGGGTTTTCGATAATGGAGCGGCGATGACTTTCATCCATGAAATAGATGGACAGGTTATCGAGACGCGTCACCATAATCGCGTTCGCCGGGAAGTACGGCACACGGACGGCGGGCAGGTTGCCGATGCGTTTCTGGCTGATGATGATGTCAGCCGCGAGCGCTTCGCTGTTGGGCTGGTCTTTGTTGACGATCGGGAAATATTTGTCGGCCAGCAGCTTACGACCCACAATCGCGACAAGCTCCGAATCTTCCTGATAAATTTCGTCAATCAGGTTGTCGGTTGCATCCATGACCAGCGCATCGAGGTTAACGTAATCGCCGTTTTTACCCACACGGATCACGGAGGAAACGACGTTCCCTTCCTCGTCGACGATTTTACTCATCACGCGGGTCGCCGCTTCATTGCGGTATTTCTGCGGCCAGCCGACGGCGACATCCTGCAACATCGGATGAGTGGCACGGTCAGAGGTTTCGGCGCGCTCAACGCCGTTGAACCCGGCCATGATGAAATCGAGCGCCTGCCGCTGGATGATGGCATCACGAATACGGTGCTGGAAGTCCTGGAAGCGCGCCCACAAATCCAGCTTTTTATATTTGAAGTGGAAGTCAAAGTTGACCTGATCGCACTCGTATTTTTTGGACTCCAGCGCGGTAAAGTCGGCTGTTTTACGCTCCTGCCCGCTGTTGGTGTCCGTGGTGCTGGCGATGGTGCCATTGACGCCGACGCCAATTTTTTCACCCTTCAGCTCATCCACCGGCACGATATTAATTTTCTGCAAAAATGCCGAGGACATCTGCACGGTGTTCATCATGGTTTGCGTGACGGACGGCTCGACGTTGAATTTTTTACTCACGTCGTCCGTGTCGATGCCATTCAGCTCGGCAACGCGGGACAGGTAGGCATTGAATTTAAAACGGGTTTCCTGACGCATAGTTTTTCCTGTTGGGTTAAATCGGGTTGTCTGACCGGGCAAGCCTGTTGCCCGGCGATAAATTCACGACCGTTTAGCAGTCGGTCAGCACCTCATCACCACCGCCGCCGGTGGAGAGCTTGCGACGTGGCTGCGTGGTGCTTTCGGTTGTATCCAGCGACGTTTTTAACTGGCTGAATGCCTGGCGGGTCTGGTCGGCCTTCGTGGTGACGTCCTGTTTCAGCGTCGCAAAGGCATTTTCCAGCGTGGCAAGACGCTGCTCAGTGGCGGTGAGGTTTTCCTGCACATGTTCACTGACGGTCGTCACGGCCTCATGCACATCCTGAAAACGGTCGTCATCACTGGCCTGTTTGCGACTGAAAATTGACTTCACTTTGTCGCTCAGGGCGGTGAACATTTTTTCCGGCAGGTCTTCGAACTCCAGCTCGGCGAGGGTGGCGACGGAAATCAGGTTGCCCGGCTCGGCTTTGAAGCGGTTGAGGGGGTTAAATTTGGCACCCCGGCAAAATTCGAGGTATTCGGTGCCGAGGCTGGCCGGGTCATCGGTCACGGCGAGGCCGACCAGGTAGCATTTACCGCTATTGGCGAAATTCGGCTGAATTTCCATTGAGGTGTAGACCTTCTGCAATTTTTTATTCATTGCGATAAGGTCATCGGTCGGGGTGATTTTGGCGAACAGCGCCAGCTTGCCTTTCAGTACCGAATCGTCGTCAATCTTTTCAGACTTCAGCTCGACCACATCGCCGTAACGACTGAACGGGCCATCCGGCAGGATGCCTTTCAGGTGTTCGAGGTTAATGCGGCAACCGTAGACGCGGGGGTCAAAGGTCTCGGCCATTTCCTGAATATCCGTCGCGCTGATAACGCGGCCGTCACAGGTATCGCCTTCGACGCCGATGCGAAACCATTTTGAAACTTTTTTTGCCATTGTCAGGAGTCCTGATATCGGGTTAACGGGTCGGGGTTAGTTTCCCGACGTCGCCGCCCACCCGCCATCTGTCCCGGATGGCTTATCCCTCACACAACAGCACCTTAGCGATTCGCATCATCCGTTTCTTTAGCCTTGCCCTGTATCAATCACGGCGAGGCATCCATGACCATCACCACCGACACCACTTTGTTAAACGACCCGCGACGCCAGGCGGCTTTACTGTACTGGCAGGGGTTTTCCGTACCGCAGATTGCCGAAATGTTGCAGACCAAACGCCCGACGGTGCAGAGCTGGAAACAGCGCGACCAGTGGGACGAAACGGCACCGCTGAATCGGGTCGAAAGCACCTTAGAGGCCCGGCTGATTCAGCTCTACGCAAAGCCCAACCTCACACCCCACGATTTCAAGGTGGCGGATTTTCTGGCCCGGCAGATGGAGCGCTTTGCGCGCATTAATCGCTATGGCCAGACCGGAAACGAGGTTGACCTTAATCCCAACGTGGCCAACCGCAACAAAGGCGACCGCAAAAAGCCGACAAAGAACTTTTTCAGCGACGAGGCTATCGAGAAACTGGAAGAGATTTTCTTTGCAGAGTCTTTTGAGTATCAGCTCCGCTGGCACCGCGCCGGGCTTGAGCACCGCATTCGCGACATTCTGAAATCACGCCAGATTGGGGCGACGTTCTACTTTTCCCGGGAGGCGCTGCTGCATGCGCTGAAAACCGGCCATAACCAGATTTTCCTGTCAGCGAGTAAGACGCAGGCGTATGTATTCCGCGAGTACATCATCCAGTTTGCGCGCCTGGTCGATGTCGACCTGACCGGCGACCCGATTGTCATCGGCAACAACGGCGCAAAGCTGATATTTCTCGGCACCAACTCAAACACCGCGCAGAGCCATAACGGCGACCTGTATGTCGATGAGATATTCTGGATCCCCAATTTCCAGAAACTGCGCAAAGTGTCGTCGGGCATGGCCTCACAAAGCCACCTGCGCAGCACCTACTTTTCGACGCCTTCCACCCTGGCGCACGGCGCTTACCCGTTCTGGTCGGGGGAATTGTTCAACCGTGGACGCGCCCGCGCCAGCGAGCGGGTCGACATCGATATCAGTCATGACGCGCTCGCCGCTGGCGTGGCGTGTCCCGACGGTCAGTGGCGGCAGATTGTCACCATTGAGGATGCGCTCGCCGGGGGATGTACGCTGTTCAATCTGGAGCAACTCCAGCGCGAAAACAGCGTCGACGACTTCCGCAATCTGTTTATGTGCGAGTTCGTTGACGACAAGGCGTCGGTGTTTCCGTTCGAGGATTTGCAACGCTGCATGGTCGACAGTCTGGAAGAATGGGAAGACTTTGCGCCGTTCGCCGACAACCCGTTCGGCTCCCGCCCGGTGTGGGTTGGATACGACCCGTCGCACAGCGGCGACAGCGCCGGGTGTGTGGTGCTCGCGCCGCCGGTTGTCGCCGGTGGCAAGTTCCGCATTCTGGAGCGTCACCAGTGGAAAGGCATGGACTTTGCGACGCAGGCCGAATCCATTCGCCAGCTCACCGAAAAATACAACGTCGAGTACATCGGTATCGATGCGACCGGCCTCGGTATTGGCGTCTTCCAGCTGGTTCGCTCGTTTTATCCCGCCGCCCGCGATATTCGCTACACGCCGGAAATGAAAACCGCGATGGTGCTGAAGGCAAAAGACGTTATTCGCCGCGGCTGTCTCGAATACGACGTCAGCGCCACCGACATCACCACCTCGTTTATGGCTATCCGCAAGACCATGACCAGCAGCGGGCGCAGCGCCACCTATGAGGCCAGCCGCACCGAGGAAGCCAGTCACGCGGACGTTGCCTGGGCGACTATGCACGCGCTGTTAAACGAACCGCTTACCGCTGGCAGCGGCCAGGCAACATCATCCATTCTGGAGTTCAACTGATGAGTAAATACAAAGGCCTCAAGCCACAGCCACAAAAGCGCCCGCGCAACATGAAAGACAGCGCGCCCCAAAAAATGGAGGCGTTTACCTTTGGTGAACCGAGCGCCGTGCTCGACCGCCGCGATATTCTGGATTACGTGGAATGCGTCAATAATGGCCGCTGGTTCGAACCGCCGGTCAGCTTTAACGGGCTGGCGAAAAGCCTGCGCGCCGCCGTTCATCACAGCTCGCCGATTTACGTTAAGCGCAACATTCTGGCCTCAACGTTTATTCCGCACCCGCTACTGTCACAACAGGACTTCAGCCGCTTCGCGCTTGATTTTCTGGTGTTTGGCAACGCGTTTTTAGAGCTCCGAAAGAGTGTCACTGATCGCCCGCTGAAGCTGGAAGCATCACCGGCGAAATACACGCGGCGTGGTATTGAAGATGATGTCTATTGGTGGGTGCCGTCATTTGACCAGCCGCACCCGTTCGCGCCGGGATCCGTATTCCACCTGCTGGAGCCAGACATCAACCAGGAGCTGTACGGCATGCCGGAATATCTCAGCGCGCTAAACTCCGCCTGGCTGAATGAAGCGGCGACGCTGTTCCGTCGCAAGTATTACCAGAACGGGGCTCATGCGGGTTACATCATGTATGTGACGGACGCCGCGCAAAGCGGTACCGATGTTGAGGCGTTGCGCGATGCGATGCGCAGTTCGAAGGGGCTCGGCAACTTCAAAAATCTGTTTTTCTACGCACCGCACGGAAAACCGGACGGCATAAAAATCGTGCCGCTCAGTGAGGTGGCAACGAAAGACGATTTCTTCAATATCAAAAAAGTCAGCGCCGCCGACCTGCTCGACGCTCACCGCATCCCGTTCCAGCTGATGGGCGGCAAGCCGGAAAACGTCGGTTCGCTCGGCGATATCGAGAAGGTAGCAAAGGTGTTTGTCCGTAACGAGCTCATCCCGCTACAAGACCGGATGCGCGAGGTCAACGCGTGGGCCGGTCAGGAGGTGATCCGGTTCAAAAGTTACACCCTCGACACCGAAAGTGACTGATTACCGCCGCCTCCGGGCGGCTTTTTCTTACCCCCACGCCTGACCGCCTCAGAAGCCCGCCACGCCCTCAGACACCTCCGCACCACCCACCGACACCCTCGCGAACCCGCGCGGCACAGGGACGCGCTCAGGCTGCGAAAATAAATGCGCAAAAGTACGCTGGCGCGCAGTGCTTTCCCCGCCTCGCCTGCCCGCTTCGTGAGTCGGAATTAATGCAGATGCAACAGGCCTCCCGATCCGCGCCAGGTCTGGTGGCAAGTATCAAAATATAAAGGTAAACACACATGCAAAATGATGCATCAAACGGATGCATTATCTCGGCTGAGATAGAGACAAACTTTAATACTATTTCATAAGCCCTATAAACGCGGCAAACATACTTCCCAGACCACCTATTGCAGCAAATAGAGTAGCCCAAAACATACTCCTCTGGCTGCGTATGTTTTCTGTATATCGCTGCTCTGTTTTATTAAAATTAGCCAAGGTATTTACCGCTTTTCCTGTTGGCCTATACCCCAACTCAGTCCTTGAAATATCGCCATTTTCAACAAGTGAATCAAGACACAGACGGAGTTCTTTAGACTGGCCCCATGAACCTCCAGACAGTTGGTATCACTTAAATTAGTGATAGTC